>VTLG01012297.1_pt1 | contig 29312 bp, 48 predicted proteins | sample 4694571 | NCBI WGS metagenome assembly VTLG01 (sample SAMN12604809, study PRJNA352737) | marine metagenome | biome: ENVO:00000447; feature: ENVO:00000209|ENVO:00000569|ENVO:01000036; material: ENVO:00002151; isolation source: viral sequences binned using virsorter ...
AAAACCCTCTTTTTCCACTAGATCTTTATGGATTTCGAATGCTGTAAACGTCATTGCTCGGTCTTGACCGAACCATCTGTTTCTAGCAGCCCAATCCTCAGCTCTTGGGTCAGGATCTGGTAACTCAGTAGGAGTTCTCCGTGGTAAGTATTGTTCATCAGATAATTGAGGTCTTTGTCTTGGTTCCTCAACTTCTGGTGCATTCTCTTTTACTTGTTGAATTTTTGCATTTTCAAAAGCAAGAGAAGCTATTCTTTTATTAGCTTCAACTTGAGCTTGAGCATTACCACTTTCAATAGCTGCAGCTAATTCTTTTTGTGCTGCTTCCATTCCAGTTTTAACACTTTCTTCAAGTTTTTTATTATAAACAGAATCTCTTTTTACAAATTGAGATTCCATTTCTCTTCGCTTATATTCTACAGCTTTTGCATAATCCAAGGCCGCTGCTTCTCTACGTTCTGCTTCACGCATTTTACGTGTCAGTTTAGAGATACGACTTTGAACTCCTTTGCTGTATTCTTCTAGTTCCGAGTCTTTTTGAGATTTATCTTGTTCGCTTTTTTGAACATCATCGCTGACATCAGATTTCTCAGATGTGTCATCGGCGCTAGTATCGTTTTGAGTAGTTTCTTCATTAGATTGTTCCTCCTTAATGTCTACTATTTCTTGGTCCTTTTTTTCTGCAACATCAACCTCGGCTCCTGGGCCTGACGTATCAATGTCGACTAGCTGTTCGCTAGGTTTTGCTTCACTTGGCATAGTTAGTTTCTCCTTCTATGGTTATATTTCATGCAAGATATCCTCTGGATTCTTGACGGTCGCTAAAATTTCGTCATCATTTAGCAGACGGACTTCCCCACCTTCAATTTTGATTCTGGATCCTGCATAACGTGCAAATAAAACCCAGTCTCCTTTTTTACACCATGGTCCTTCTGGAAATTTCTCTTTGTCATATGCTTGGCTTCCCAATGCCAATACGTTTCCACAAGTTGATGCAATTGACGCTCTCTCTACAGCTGAATCAGAATAAATGATTCCTCCTTTACTCTTTTTAGATGCTTCGAAAGGCAATACTAAAATTCTCCATCCACTAGGAAGTGGAAGTTTATCCAACTCCTTAGTAATGTCCTTTGGCTTTTCTTTTAATTGTTTTTTCTCTTCTTTGTATTGATCTAATAATGCTGATTTATGTTTTGGGTTTTCGACTGATGTCGATAACGGTTCCTGTGTGCTCATCTTTTTGCTCCTTTTCGTTTAGCAGGTTAGAGATATCCTGTCGTACTAATTCTAATGCGTTAATTTGACCTATAATATACCTGTATTGCTCGAAATTGTCAACATTTCCAGATGTGACACTTACAGCTAATTGCTGTATTCTAGCTTCTACGTTTTTTGATACTTTATAAAGTATCTGTAATGGGTCTTGCATTATTACTTGCTTCTTTTTTTAGCCATTTTTTTAAAAGTTTTGGCTAATGCTTTAGCACGACCAGTACATCCTGGTTTCGTGATGGGAGTACACTTTCCTTTAGTGCCTCGTCTCTTTATTGATTTATTAACGTCTTGAATCCAATTCTTTGACATTACTTTTTCAATTCTTTTACTATTCTTCTTTTCTCGTCTCTTAAGTTTTTTTTACCTCTTGAAGTTTCTGCTCTTTCAGCATCAACTCTTCCAAGTTCTTCTAATCTGTTTTCTCTTCTAGTATTAGTTCTTCCACCTTTGTTGAATTTTGGTCTATTTGGATTACCTGGGTTAGAAGGATGTATAGGTCTATTAGGTCTAGCACCTGTAATTCTTAAAAGTTTACTAGTTCCTTTTTTTTGAATTCCGTATTTAGACATTATTGTATCTTTCCACAGCTAGGACAAATGTAAGCTTGTCTTGTGTCTAAACATTCACAACTTTTTATATTAAAAAGTTTGGCTATCCATTTTTTAATAAAGCTCATTATTTTTTTCTGTTGCCTTTATCCATAGTCTTGACAGCAGCATAAGCTCTACGTCCCATAGATTTTTCCCTACCTTTAGATTCATCTCTTCTATCTTTAAAGCTTTGAGATTTTTTTCCTCTTCTTGCTCCTAAAGATTCATCAAGTCTATCATCGTAGCCTTGTTTTTTTCTACCTTTAGATACAGAGCCTCCAGATTTAAATCTAGGTGGAGTCCATCTTGTGCCATAATCGTTTCTCATAGTTTCTCCTTATATTAAATTTAACGACTTTTGTCTACTTCTTTCTTTTACTAAAACGCTTGTTTTTAAGCATTTTAAGGTATGCTTTTTTACCTTCTAAACCTAATTTAGGTTTAACACTTTTAATAACTTTAATTTTTTCTTTTAATGACATTATTTCTTTCCTCCGTTTTTAAATATTTGTGTACCTTTTATACCAAAAATACTTCCGACTACAAGAATCCATAAAGTAGAAAACCAGGTCGGCAATGCAGCAAAATGCTCGAAGAAAATTTTTACTTTCTCCATAGCAACTGGATTATCACTAAAGACTCCCCAGGCGAGCACGATTATGGGCGCGCTTAATATCACAAGAACGAATTCGTCCTTGTAATCGTTTTGTCGAGCTTCTAAAAGTTTTCCTTGGTAAGCTTCCTCACCTCGCGCTTGTCGTTCTGCATGCAATAACTGTGCATCAGACATAGCCACCTTTGCTCTCTGCTTATTAGCATAAATTTTACTACCAGCAGAGACGGCTAATTTAATTGCTGATAACCACATACTAGTACCACTTTACAGTAGATCTTTTTTCTGCAAGCATTCTCTTTTGTCCATTTACTTTATTAGTAGTTGGAATGCCTTCAGGAATTTTAACCGCTACGCCACCTTTTGGGTATCCATCTTTATTGATGAATTGCTTATGGTTAACTCCTTGTGCAGCACTTTTATCGTTGCTTTTTGCCATTGTTGCTCCTAACTTTTTGGTCCTTTTAATACTTTAACATCTTTAGCTTTCATACGAGCAATATCTTTTCTATTTTGATCACCCATTTTCTGTTTGACTAAAGATGTATCTGCTCGTAGTATAGCTAAATCTTCGTTTTGATCAAGCTTTTCCTCCTGGATATCTTTGTTTTGAACCAATTTAGCTCTATCTATTTCGCCTCTTTGCTTCATTTCTTTGTCTTTTCTTTGAGTATCCATAGCTTTTAAGTCTACTTCTCTTGATTTAATCTTTAATAATGGATCATGATCAAACTGAGAAGTAATAGTTTTTTCTTCTTCCATAAACTCATTCATCATCTCCGCAATTAGTATTGCTTTTCTAGCTTCTATCTTTTGAGTAATTTGTTGCACTTGTTGTTGAATCTGTGGATTCATAGGTGCAGCTTGTTGCATCTGTCCTAACATTTGAAACTCTTGAGGAAATTCCATTTGTACTTGTTCTTGAGCCATTATACTAATGTGCTCTAATATATTTTTTTCTAATGCAGCCATAATAGGTGGATTATTTCTAACCATGTTCATAGCCATAAAATGCAAGTGTGAAGTTATGTGTGCTCTATGATCTTGACCTGGGTATGCTTGAAAAGGTTTACCTGATATAGCATCAATGTTTTCTAATGCAGGATCTTTTGGCATTTTAGGTGCTGGTGGAGGTAAAATTTGATCTATATCTTTTACTCCCATAGCTTCGTACATTTTTCTATACGACATGTATAAATCATGCATACCAGGATTAGACATTGCTAATTGTAATTCTGTTTGTGCTAATGTAACACGTTGTTGCATTGAAAATATATTTGGATCAGCAACAGGTAAAATATCTACTCTATCATCAAAATCTTGTACTTTAACAGTTCTTGCAGCTCCTACAACATCGTAAGGATATTCAGGTGGCAGATATGTAGCAAATACTTTTGCAAGTAATTTAAACTCATTCTTAAGTGCAACATATAGCCTTTTATGGATTGCTGACATCACTCTGGAACCACGTTCTAGTAGAGCGACAGTCGTTCCAACAGCTGCTTGTTGGTTGCCTTCACCGACCTGCATATCAGCAATCGAGGCAAATCTTTGACCTGCCTGAACCACTATCCCCATTAATTGTAATAATGTAGGTGATGGTTCTTTGTATGGTAGATTAAAAAATGAATCTTTTAAACTTCCACCTGGAGCGTCAACATCTTTCCACTCTCCTGGTTGTAATGGTTGTGCTTCATCTCTGATACGTACGCCTCGTTGCTTAAATCCTGCCGGTAAATTTGATAATGTCCCTGCATCTAATAACTGACGGAGAGCCGCAGTTGCAGTACGGCTCAATCCGCCAATCATGTGAATGAGTCCAAAACCGTAAAATCCGAGTCCTGGCAGAAACTTAAAGTGGACAAAATATTGGATTTTCTTTTTGTTTGGATCATTGGGTGCAAAGTTCCTTCTAATAGAAAGAACCGTTCTACTACCTTCCTCGATTGTAACGATGTAAGGTAATTTTATTCCAGTTGGTTCTCCATCTTCACCAACTTCTTCAAAACCTTCTAAATCTAAATTTACATGGCACTCAAGTAATGTATAAACATCTTCTTGCTTACCAACTTTTTTAGTTCCAGCTAGTTCCTTTTCTTTTTCTTCAACTTTATCTTCAATGATAGGAGGTTTTCCTAAATCAATATCTCGATAAAATCCGGAAACTTGTTGTTTTCTTAATTCGTTTTCTGGAATTTTTAAAACATGAATAATGGCTTCCGCATCATCTAATGAGGTTGCTGAATACGGAACCACTAAGTCATCTGCTTGAACGAACTTGGATACAGCTCGTTGAAGTAAATCGTCATAATAAATTTTTTTAAATGTAGAACCTGATAATGGTAAATGAAATAACATTTGATCGAACTCTGGCTCGTATTCTTCCATTTGATCCATTAACTGATAGTTCATGAAATTTTTAACTCTTTGTGATTGTTGTTCTTTAGGTGGAGTAGATAAACCCATAACTTGAGTTCTTACTGGTCCATCTGCTGGTAATAATTCTTTATAAGCCATTGCTTGAAACTGTGTAACAGCTTCAGCTAAAACTGGGTGTGTCGCACCACTTGCTCCTTGGAAAGGTTCTGTTCTAACTCTGTATTTAAATCCTAAAAGGTCTAGTCCTTTAATGTAAGTATCTTCCCATTCTTTTCTGGACATTTTATAGTCCATATAGTTTGCTTGCATTTCTGATCCAATTGGATTTAGAATTTCATCGGGAAGTAAGTCTGCTAGATTATCAAAATGGGCTTCAGTTCCGGGGACCTTGATTCCTGAATTAGGATCAAAGTTTATTTCCATTCCCCCATCAGGAAGCTCGGTTGCTTCAACGTTGTCTGATTCTACTAATTTTGTCTCGTCCGTTACTTCTACGTCCATGTCTGGTGCAACAACAGAAGGTAGATCTGTATTCGGGAGATTCTTATCAATTTCTGCCATTAATAACTCCTGAACGCATTATACCATCATATACATTAGATTGCAACCCTTGTGGCATAGGTCCTCTTTGAGGTGGAACAGTTTTAGTTAAACCACCTTGATAAAACATGGGTCTTTGTAAAGGGTGTAAATTAGCAGGTGAAATAGGGGGTCCTCCTGCATCTAGACCAATTCTTCCGCCTTCGGCTGCCCATTGTTTTTGTTCCCTAATTTTTTTTCTACGCATGTCTTCTTCAAACTCTCTTCTTAGTTGATCTTCTCTTCTCATGTTTTCTAGCATTTCTCTTTCTCTCATATAATCATCAAAACTATAATCGGTAATTCTTCCGCCTTCGGCTTTTTCTTCAGGTTTTTCATCTAAAGATTTTAATTTTTTCTTTAAGTAATTAGTAACTAAAGCACCTGCTGATGCAATAGGTATTACTTCAAGTGGTAGATCTGTAAATTTTCCTGTTTTGTTTGCTTTTAAAGTTCTATCTTTAACACTTTTCAAATATTTTGTATAAGCTTGTATTGGACTATATTTATTTAAAAATTTACCACCTTTAATTAATAAATCTATGATACCACCTTTATATAAACCCACTCTTCCGCCTTGGGCTTTTTTAGTTGTGTCAAGTATATCTAATATCATTTCTACAGAATCATCATCAAAATGTTTTCTGGAATATCCACCCATATCATGTGCATAATAATCATCTACTTCATCTAATATATTTTGTTTATTTATATTTTTACTGCTGTATGTTTTAAAATTTTGTGTGGAGTTCTTAGTAATTTGAGATTTATCTATTCCTTTAGTCTTTTTTCCTACTTGTGTATTTAAACTTATATTTCCTTTAGATTTTTTTATAGCATCTACTGCATCAACTGCATGGTCAGCTTCGTCAATTAAATAATCTCCCGCTTTTGACTTTACGGTTTTTCCAGGAAAGTAAACACCATCTCCTTGATCTACTAAGCTAGAATTTTTTCCTTTACTTAATTTAGCTAAAATTTTTCTTCCTTTATCTGTTAAAGCTTCGAATGAGTAATTAACCCAATTACCACCCGACCACATACCGTCTATATCTTGTTCCCAATCACCATCTCCTCTTAAACTTATTTTAATATCGTCCATTACTTTAGCTGCTGGTTTTGCTAATTTAAAAAATTTACCAACTACAGGTAAAGCTGCACCTGCGCCCATTAATTTTAAAAATGTTCTTCTAGTCATTCCTTTACCTTCTTTAAAACCAACACGTCCACCTTCTTTCATAAATAAACTCATGTAAGGCTCTAATAGATTATATAGTTCATAAGTTATTTCAGCGTCTGTTAGGCCCCTGGTCCATGGTCCTTTAGGAGCGTACTCTTTGTATTTTTCCAATAGACCACCATTTTTTAAACCGATAATGCCGCCTTCAGCATGTTTAGTTGCTTTTTTAGATTGTTGTGTAAGTCCGTATGTATCTATTGCGTCTAGGTCTTTTCTAGTTTCTTTAATAAGATATTTTAGCTCTTCTGCATGATCACCTACTTCTTCAATAGGTTCTGATTGCCCATATTTTTTTATATTCTCTAAACCACTTTTATATTGTTTAATTTTATTATTTAAAAATTCTTTTATATTTTCAGCTAAATCTAATTTTCTAGTGTCCCTAAATCTTTTTATAATATCATCAATTGATTCTTTAGAAGTAATCCTACCTGCAAATGTTTTGTCTAGGTTCTGAAAAAGATCTCTTACTTCTCCAAAATTCACGGCCCAATCTCCAGCATCATCACCTTTTCTAGTAAACTGATCTAATGCTTCCATAATACCTACCCTTAATAGTCCAATTTTACTTTTAGGAAACTTACCGTCTTTGAAGCCTACTCTGCCGCCTTTAGCTTTCCCTGGTCCATGATTCATGTAATCATTCCATCCTATAGGACCGTTCATATATTCATCTAAAGTAATTACACCTTGATCATCATAACCTGCATCATAGAAATAATCTCTCATCCATGCTTGACTAGGCGTGTCTCCTTCTGCAAGACCTACTCTGCCGCCTTTTGCAAGATAGTCGCCTTCAAATAAAACATCTGCCATAAATTCTTCAAAAGTTTTACCCGTTCCGTCAAACCCACCTGCTTTATCATATAATTCTTTAACTATTTTAGTTCTGTCTGCTGCATAACCAACTTGTTGTGGTTGTGTTTCTCCAAGCATACCGGCTAAACCGCCTTCATCAAATTTTTTAGGAGGATATCTTTCATAGTCTCCTTCGTACATATATAAATTTTCATCATCAATTGCGCTTGTCCAATCCTCAGAAATAGTACCTGTAAATCCTTTTAGAAAATTGTCTCTTGCTGATTTACTAATAGCTCCTTTTTCTACTCCTTCATTTAAATAGTGTGACATTAATTGAAGATACGTTTTAGGTCCAACTCCACTTTTTATTTTTTTTAAAAATTCTATTTTTTCTTCAAAGTTATATGGTTTTGGTTGTGGAAGTATTATACCACCATCATCAAACTCACCTCTTTTTCTTTTAGCAAGATAATCCATAAAATCTATTTTCTTACCTTCTTTTTTAAAAGGATTAAATTTTTTTGGTGTAGGCACAACTTGTGGGGGCACGACTTCAGGTTTAAAACCTTCAAAAGGTCTATCTCTTTTTAAATCTTCTCTAATTTTATTTGCAATATTTTTTGTATTTTCTTTACCTAGTAAAGCATTGTATTTATCTACTAACCACTTATTTGCTTGGTTGGTATTTAAATTACCAAATTTTTTCTTAGCTAACTCTAAAGCTTGTTTCCATAAAAGATTTTTTATCATTAATAATAATCCCTTTTAACCCATTCACGTTTTTCTTCGACATAATCTTCAGGGTGTGCAACAAATCCGCCTTGTCTAAAACGCATTACCGCTTGAGTCATGCTGTCGACTAAATCGTCATGATCTCCGTGCGGGAATGCAGCACATTCCTCGATAACCTCTTCAGCAAATTTTTGTTCAGGTGCCCATATCATTCCTGACTCAAATAAAGGTGCTACTGAGTTTACTCTAGCATGTTTATCATTTCCTTTGCTCGGTGTAAAGTTTACTACTGGGATATCCATCTTTCTAAGCTCATAGGTCAGGGGTAAACCTGATGCCTTAGCTTCGACTAAAACTGTTTCAGGTTCCCAATACTTATACTGCTCTAAAGCCTTTCTTCTTAGTTCTGGGAACTCATATCTGCCTTTTACAGCGTCTAAAAGCATTAATTGTGCTCCTTGGTCTTCAGATGGGTAAAATACACCCCAAGTAGTGATTGCAGAGTAGTCTGCAGTCTCAGATTTTAAAAATGCGGTGTCATACGACTGAATTACGTGTTGAAGTGGCGGAATATATTTAGATGTCCATGGTCTCCACCATTCTCGCTTAATTATGGCTCCTTCTTCCGAAGTTGGCTTCTGCATCCACTGTGCATTCCACTTTTGAACAGGTAAAGTTGCTTTTACTTTCTCTAATTCGTCTAATTTCCAATATTCTGGCCAAACCGGAGTTCCGTGGTCCAAGATTGCTGGGAATTCAACCACTTCCCAATGATCACCCTTCACTTCTTTCTGGTTATTAAGTAAAATTCCAGTTAAATCTTTAGTTGACCACCTTGTCATGACTAAAACGATCTTTCCACCTGGCTGTAAACGTTGTCGAGGACCAGATGTGTACCATTCGTACGCATTCTCCATAGAATTAGGGCTTAATGCGTCTTGTTCCGAGTGTGGATCGTCAATAATCAGTAAATCCGCACCACGGCCCGTGATTGCTCCACCAACACCAGCTGCAAAGTACTCCCCACCTTGGGCAGTTTCCCATCTTCCTGCTGCTTTTGAGTCTTCTTGTAGGGTTGTTTTAAAAATTTTTGCATATTCTTCACTATCAATTAGGTGTTTTGCCTTACGACCAAACCTAATGGCCAATTCTCCTGTGTGCGTTGCTTGAATTATCTTTAATTTTGGTTGACGGCCCACCATCCACGCTGGTAGCAAGAAAGAGGCAAACTCAGACTTCGTGTGTCTGGGCGGCATATTGACGATTAAACGGGTAATTTTACCCGAAGCAAGGTCATTGAACTTTTTTGCAATATGTCTGTGGTGTGCGCCTTCAATGAATTCAGGCCATACAGTCTTAACAAAGCTTAAAAAGTCATCCTGGGCTTTATTCTGTATCTTTTTTTCAGCATGCATAACTTGCAGCTGTTTAAACTGTTTTCTAACGTCTGAAGGGAGCTTACTGATGTCTACTTGATTCAAATTCATACAAAATTTTATAAAATTTTTCGCACTTTCTATTTAAAGTGAAAATGTTTTTAGCACGATTGACAGTCTAAATCAATGTTAAAGGAGAAAAGTAATGGGACCCCTTTTAAAAAAAGGTGGGGTGGGGTGCGACATCTCACCACGTTTAAGATCCGTTTTGGGTCCTACTTGGATGTCGCGCGAAGCGCGACCTGCGACATTTTGTCGCAGTGTCATTATGTCACATTGACAGCGCGGAGCGCGAGCCGCGACACTTTGTCACATTGACAAAGTGCTGCGACATTTTGTCACATTGACTATTATTCGCTTGACATAAAATAATCAACAGCTTTTTGTGCTTGTGCTGTTGCACCAGTTAAAAAAGTATAATCATTATTTAAACATTGTATCCAGCTGTTTAAATATTTAGCATGATTATCTCTAATTGTTTTAGTAAAATTAAATTCATGACTAAATAATATTGAACCAATTTCTGCAATTAATTCTTCATAAGCATAAGATTTTTTATTGCCAAATATAAAACCTTCATTTGCAAATTTATCTTTTCTATTTAATCTTGATTCATGACCAGTAGAATGTGTCAACTCATGAAATAAAGTTGAATAATAATGTACTGTTGCATCACTTTCTTTAGTGTCTTTAAAATTAGATTTTAATTCCATATTAATAAAATCCTCAGACGGTTTATAATAACAACCGTTACCATCAGTATGTTTAATTTCAACTTTAGTTGATTTTACAAAATTATCAATTTCAGTAATTGAGTATTGTTTACCAGTTTTAAATATTGCTGGTGTGAATTTTGATTCTGTTAAATCAACTTGATCAATATTAAACACTTTAGAATAATTTAAAACACAACCAGCATAAACGTCTTTTTTTGGATCAATTTTAGATTTTTCCATAATCGGTCTATAAAATACAATTGGTGTACCAGTTGAGCCTTTTTTAACTTGAGCATTTAAACTAGCCCACTGTTTATAACTTGCAAAAATTGGGCTTGAATATTCTTTTTGCTGTGTTTCATAATTAAGCATCAAAAAATTAATTCCTTTATATCTTTTACTTGTGGACGCATTTACTGGCATTGAATTTCTTTTAAAAATGCAGTCCCAGTTAGTACCATTTTTAATCATCGCTTGAGCCAAATTTCCAGCGAAGTCTTGTAAGTATTGTTTTGTTTTTGACATATTATCCTTTCGATTTATGGTGTAATTATACCAAAATTTAAATAAAAAGTAAATGGTCAATAATGTCGCACCTTGAAATAGCCTGCGACACCTTGTCATATTTTAATTTCCTATCAGTATGATAATATTAGATATTATGTTAAAATATATAAATCAAATAAACAAAGCATTAAAAATTGGTGATGAGTTCACTATTTATTATGCACCGACATATACTAAAGATGGTCAAGATCAAACCTCAGTATATGAAGAGCATCAATACGAAGTCAATTCAAGATTGGCAAGATGGGACGAAGGTTGCAAAGTAAATAAAACTGGCTCATTGACATATTTTGATGTTGAAAAGAATTCTCATAGGACAGCAATCCAAACATTACAACCTGTGAGAATTTATTTAAATAAACAAATGTATGTTTGGAAGGAAGTGAAATAATATGAGTAAAGACTTATATTTTGTAGTAAGAGTTTGGTATTTTGATTATAAAGATACTGATAAATATCAATATAACATAGTATCAGATAGGGCTTATCCAATGGACAAGGCAATTGATATTAAAATGGCTCAAGATATTATGGAAACTAACCCAAATATTAGTTTTCAAATTCAAAAAGTCGATTTAATGGACTTAGGTAAAAGTAAAATTGCAAGTTAGTCAATAAGACATAATAACCCAGCGACAATTTGTCGCTGGGTTTTTTCTTTTTTTTATTTTGTGCTTAAGCCTCAAGCACCGAGCTTCAAGCTACTTAATTACCACAAAGTTTTTTGCATCATCATCTTTATCCACAGCGATACAATTAGTTTTTTTGTACCCACCCTCATTATTTGCATCTTCTTCATAAGTTTCAAGTGCTACCTTGTAATCACTAGGAAACTTTTGTAGTTTCCTAATGACATCTCTAACTTTCAATGACATAACTTACTTCTTCGGGTTTGGTAATGCTGGAAGTTTTCTTTCCCACGACACACCAACCATTTTAAATAAATTATCAAGTGTATTTTTTAATTCGTCAGATACACTAGCTTCTTTAACTTTATCTTTAGCACTCTCACGCAACGCTTTAAGGTATGATAAGCGTTGTCCTTGTGGCGTGGTTTCAGCAAATTGTTCAGCTTGTTTTTCTGCCCACTTCTCTAGCTGACTAACACAATCATTAACAGAAATTTTATCCTTTTCATCTCTATCAAATTTATATTCTTTCGCTTTGCTGTATGCTACAATACTAGACGCTTTATTATTAAAAAACATATACGCCTGTCTTGATGCCACTCGTTTTTCTTCTTCAGCTTTTTTAAGTCTTGCTATGACTTTATCTGCACCTATTGACTTACTAAACTTATCTACTCCTTTATCCAAGATTTTGTTTATCGTAGTCTTTAGTTTCAGTTCTTCTCTTTCTATCTCAGGTTCTAACAACTTATCTATTTTTTGCTCAAAGTGTTCACGCTGATGTAGTTTGAGTTCTAGTCCTTTACTCATATTACCTTTCCTGTTTTTTGTTTATTTGTCCTATATTATATTAGATTACACTTAAAAGTCAAATGACAAATTGACGCAGAGCTGTGACATATTGTCGCTGCGACAATTTAGTTCTTGACACAAGATGTAGTGCGACATTTTGGCCAAAATTATTTTTATCTGTGTCATACTTCTGCCACATTTCTCCTATATAATATTGGCATGTTAAATAAAAATAAAAAACATACAGAAGAGTACGAAGCTGAAGTAGTTAGAAGAATGCGTGGGATAGAAGACGCAAGAGCTGAAAGAGAGCTGAAAGAATCCCAAGAGGAAAGAGCTACCAGCTTTACAAACAGTTTTGAAAGTGGCGAGCTAGTTAGCTAGTCTCTTTTAAAAAGGGTCATGCGCCTTTGGTGAGCACCATAAAAGGCGCTTGATCCCTGACCCGGTGCCCAGAGATTAAGAGGAATTCCCGCCGGGTCTGGGATCAGATGTGAATGCATTTTATATATTGGCCTGATTGGATGCATTGTAAAAACAGGTCAGCACAGCTGATCCCTGATCCTATGTGTCGATCGATAAAGTAAAATGCATATAGGATCTGGGATCAGTATGGAAGAATAATAGTGGGAAAAAGCTTAATAAGCCCACCGGCGTGGCTAGATCGTAATCAACCGAGAGGCCGGTATCCAAAGCTACTGATCCCTGATCCATACGGTATCGCGCCCTTTAGGGATAAGCCATATGTCAGTATGGATCTGGGATCAGTCAACGCGCCGCCGCCGCTAGAACACAGACAGTCTGGCGTTGGCTGGTCACTTTAGAATAATTCTAAAAAATAAAAAAAGCTACAAGCCCCAAGCCCCAAGCCACAAGCGACTGCGTCATTTTGTCGCGCGTCAATATATTCCTTGACACAAACTGCGACACTTTGACCATTGACTTTTGTAATAGTATCCTATATAATATAGGGGTCATTTACGACAGAAAGAGAGAAAAAATGAGTACAAGAAGTAATATAGCAATAGAAGACCCAAAGACTAAGAAGGTCAAAGTTATTTATGTCCATAGTGATGGTTATCCTTATGGCGTTGGTAAATGCCTGGTTGATCATTACAACCATTATGACTTAGCCAAACAACTATTTACAGAAGGAGACGCCAGTTATCTGGGCGATACTTTTGCAGAGTGTAGTTTTTATGGTCGAGATTGGGACAGGAAAGAAGAGCCAGCTAAAACTTACCGCGATGAATGGATGTATATGTATAATATGAGAGGTGACTGTCATATTGAATATATTTATATATTCAAAAATAATAAATGGCACGTTTCAACTTCTCAATATATTCCTACAGAAAAACTAAAAAACTCTTATGATGGTGGTATTTGGTACCACTCTAAATTTGAGCCTGTTATCATGAACAAGGAATATATTAAATACAAAGACAAACACGAGAAACATGCAGAAGTTAAGATGATTTCTAAAATTGGAGATATGCTTAAGGGTGCAGGATGGGTCGACAACATAAGCATACAAGGTGGAAAGGCAAAGAAAGCAAACTAATGAAAACAGAGGACGCTCTTAACATAATAGGCGGCAGCCTGAGCAAGCCAAGCAAAATGCCGGGATGGTCAATAGGCCTCCCGGCCAAAGAATGCAAAACAGGTTCAAAACTCCGGAAGGTTAAGGGTTCAACTTGTTATGATTGTTATGCTCTTAAAGGCTGTTACGTATTCCCGGTTGTTCAGGATGCACAGTATCGGAGATTAGCAGCTATAAAAAGCTCGCAATGGGTTGAAGCTATGGCTCATTTAATAAATTCTAAAAAGCCCGATGTCTTTAGATGGCACGATAGCGGTGATGTCCAGGATCTGGATCATTTATTTAAAATATACAAAGTATGCGCAAGAACACCAACTAAGACACACTGGCTGCCAACACGTGAGGCATGGATCAAGGACCATGTATCACAAGCGCCAAAAAATTTAACAATCCGATTTAGTATGCCGATGATTGACCAAGCGGCAGCTGGAGGCTGGGCCAACACGTCAACAGTTGTCTCAGCCGGCGCCACGTGTCCCAGCGCACAGCAGGGCAATCAATGCTTAGATTGCAGGAATTGCTGGAATAAAGAAATAAAAAATATTGCATATGGTAAACATTAACCAAAGCCCGCGAAGCGGGCGACAAATTGTCGCGCGACAATTTGTCCTATTGACTGCGACAAAAAGCCACAAGCCTCAAGCCTCAAGCGCCAAGCGCCAAGCGCTGCGACACTATGCCACATTGACACAAAATGTAGGGGTGCGACAAAATGCAATTAAAAGAATTTAAAGATCTATGATAAAATATCATTTTAAAAATAAAAAAGGAGAAATATATGCAAAGACTAAGAAAACAAATAAACGAGGCAGGATTTCATAACAACCGTGAAGACAAAGCAGTTAAAGCGATTGAACAGATCTTTAGCCTGGTTGCCACAAGAGACTTCGAAGGCATGCGTATCCTTGCTAACACGAAGCTTGGGTCAGCAATGCTGGACCTGGCAGAGGTTTACGGCGAGTTCACAGAAGGCAGCATGGCCGACTGGCACTGGTCCACGAACCGTGATGGAGAAATCATCCGGTACTCACGTGAGTTTGACCCCAACCAACCCATTACTCCTAAGAACGGAATCCAAAGAGTTTAACCACACCTGTTACCCAGGGCCCGCGCAGCGGGTCCCGGGGGAAGAGAAAAATATGAAAGCCCCAAGCTCCAAGCTGCGACATTTTGTCGCGCGTCATTATGTCCTATTGACACAAGCACCAAGCACCAAGCACCTGCGACAATTTGTCATATTGACAAGAGATAATCGATAGAAGCCTCAAGCCCCAAGCAACAAGCTTCAAGCTCCAAGCCTCGCTCTGCGAGTTCCCTGATCCTGGAACCACGGTACATGGATACTGAAAAAGTTTTGGAAGCCCTAGGACCGAGGGCCTGGGCTATGATAAAAGTATTGCGTGGATGTTTCACGTGGAACGCAATTTGATGCGGTGAAAATTTTAATTTTTTCCCCTTTGTTACTTTGAGTTCTACTGTGAAAAAGGTCCCAGAAGTATTATAGCCCAATAGATCAGGAGTGCCAAGAGAGCTATAGTTTTCAATTCTAATCCATGAAATTCCCTTAGATTTTTGACGCAATTTTTTATATAATTTTGCCTCTGGGCCCATGTCTTAATCGAGGTAACTAGTGCGCTCATTAGAAGTCGTTCATGAGCTTATCTGGCATTAGTATCTTAGATTCCTTTACTGTTTTTAACACAAGTCTATGTGCAGTGTGCACTCTATTATGGCCTATGATTGGTTCGGAGTGTTCTTGTACTTCCATTCTTCGAATCTTGTGAAGCTTTCCATTTACCTCTACCATTATGATTGCATTAGAAATTGCATTACCTTGTCTACCCACAGCATTAGACTCTGTAAATTTAGATAGGAACTCCTGCAAATCCATTACTCGCATTTACAAAGTCTCTCTTTCAGGTCGTCAATTTCTGCAACAAGTCTTTTGTTGTCAGTCTCTAGTTCAGTAACTCTTTTTTGAAGAGTGCCATTTAATATTTGATGAGAATTATCTATAGTTTTAGAATTAGCTATTTGTTTTTTTAAATTAGAAATAATATTCTCAAGATCGTTTGATCCTCTATCATTATTAATATAAATTTGTTTATTATCTTTCATATACTTGACTATTATAGCATTTTGAGGTAACATTGTCAACCATGTCGCAGCAAAAGAGATTAACAGAAATGCAGAAGAGGTTTGCAGAATTTATTGTATTCGGTGGACCTGATGGCCCTGTATCACAAATGGAAGCGGCTAAACTTGCAGGCTACAGTCACGCAAGAGCAAGAGTGGAGGGATCTGAATTGATGAGTCCACGACATTCTCCGTTAGTTGTAGCCTACATTGGTCAGCTCAAAGAAGAAAGATTAGCTAAACACCAAGTAACTTATGATGGACACTTAGCAGAGTTAGATAGAATTAAACAGGCGGCGTTGAAGAAGAATAGTTTTTCTTCTGCCGTAAACGCAGAAGTATCTCGAGGAAAGGCAGCAGGATTATACATAGAACGAAAAATAATAAAAACAGGCAAGCTAGAGGATATGACAGAAGAGCAACTAGAAGCCAAAATGAAACAAATTTTAGACGACTACGCACCATTATTAAAACCTAAAGAGGTAGAAGTCATTGAATCTTCTGAATCTTCTTCACACAAGAAGTCGGAATCATCGTCCGATCCCCAAAAGTAATATTACCATCATCATCTTTATCAAAAGATGCAAAAAGTTTTACTGCCTTCTTGTCTTTAGAATACAACCAGCCCTCGTTAACTGGATAGCTTAACTTCATCTTATCGAATTCTTTATCGGTAGCCCAGCCTGAATCGGATAAAATATCAATCCACTCCACGCGGACTTTAGGAAAAGGCAGCTCGGGAGTCGTGTTATTCACAACTTGTTTTCTTCTTCTCTTAGGCATATCGATAGTATATAGGGATGTGAGAGCATAGACAAGTACTTAAAATGCAAAAATAATTGCTTACCCCCCTAGAGAATGACATATTGACATATTTTAAAAAATGAAATGTCACACAATTTGTCACTTTTTTTGTTAAATTAATATTGATTTCTCTATCTTTTTTGTCTTTGTGACAGTATGACAGATTATTTTGACTAAAATATTTTTTTTGAAAATCATTTTTATCTGTAAGATTACTATATAGTGCTGTCAATCTTAGTTTAGCCATATTCCTGCCTTATTTTCACCATAATTAGCCCCGTGGGAAAATAAAAAAACCCACGGGACATTTAGTGACTGCCAGCAAGATTGATGAAAACCGGTGTAAGACACCGAAGGGAGTAGAGAAACCTTGCCAGCTTGGTTCAAGAATTCACCTATTCTCGTTAGATAACCTCTATCCCTAACTCTTAACTCTGTATTATGCTCCATTAAACGCATCCACATCTAAATGAACATTAGCTTGCTCTTTCTCATCATGAATCAACTCATGATACATATCAAGCCTTTTTAAAAACTTATGCTTCCATTGCTTTAATTCAATACCTTGGAATTTAAACTCTTGGAAATACAGGTCAGGGGTGCATATCATTATTATACCCTGCTGTATGTTTGACTTATGAAGATAGTCGTGAGCCATGGCATATGCTGCTATCTGCATGTAGTAATCTTCTATCCACTCTACTTTCTTAGGTCTATTGCTTTGCTTAAAGTCTATAATAGTATCCATACCATTGTGTACACATACCAAGTCAGTAGACCCAGCATATAACCCAGGATAATGTAACATAACTTCCGAGCCATAGTATTCTTCAATCGGTGTAAGACCCACGTCAATAACTTTTTCGGCCATGGCTTTCGCCTCCTGTCCGATCCCTGTAAGATCATCGTAACCAGTGCCTGTGATATGACACTCGAGGAATTTGTGCATGGCAGTCCCTCGCTTACTAGATAAATTCTTGATTTGCTCTGCTCGTTCTTCTCCAACTTTTGCTTTCCAGTCTTTTAAAAATTGTTGATTTTTTGTTTTGCCTAATATCGTAGTTACACTAGGAAGTCTAGATCCATTGAAGTCATAAATTCTGTTTCCAGACTCTTCATCTGTAATCTGTTTTCCTTGTAAATAATTGTATTTAATAGCTTTTTTCATGCCTTTAATTTCTTTACCAATATTATGATATTCTTCTATATCTTTTTCATCCATCATAATACTACCACCAACACATACAATGACAACACTGTCATTAATCCTAAAAAACTAAATATAAAAACAAATAAATTATTCATTTACATCTTCTATTTCTTTTTTTCTTATTTGATTTAAAGATACTTTTTCAGCCACATTACCGGAAACCGAGATCCGTGTTCCGTCACTCTCGAACGGTGCGACATAATGTTTACACCACGCAGGAAAGATAAACATATCTCTATCTTCGGGAAATGCAGCTTGATACGTGATAGCCTGTCTATCTCCTTCACCATACAAGAAACTAATCCCTCCAGGTCCACTACTTTTACCTTTAAATTCTTTATGTTCTTTTTTTAAAGACTCAGGTATACTTAAGTATATGACAAAGGACAATTGATCTGAATGATCATGGGGTGGATTAAACTCATGTTTCCTCTGAAAGTTAGCCCATAGTGCCGTTAAAAGATATTCTGGCTTTCGTTCATGCTTTTGGTTCTTCCACATTTGCCATGCTTCATCATATACTCCAAGTATTTGAGAGAAATAAGGTACAAAGAGACTTCTATCTCTAAATTTGTATTCTTCCTTAATGATTCCTGCTAATTTGTCTTGGTATAAGTTCTCTTCTTTTTTAGATTCATTAGCTTCTTTAATAAGTAATTGATGAAACTCTTCCGATATTTTAATTTTTAATACACATGGACCCCAATTATATATTCCATAAGTCGCTCTCTTATTAGGCATATTAGTTTCTATAGTTTTTTCCAAGATTCCTCACTATGTTTTTAGACCAATAATATAAAATTTTATTAGAATATAAATTTTTCATTTTATTGGCCATGATACACACAAACTGTACATTGCCTTTCTCATAATATTTATCAGATCTCTTTCTATCAATGGACATATTAGTTAATATATCTCCTTTACCTAAAGTATAAGTCATCTTCACACCGGATAAAGGACATAGTAAACCTTTTCTTTTAACTTGTCTCTTATAGATATCAATCAATTGTTTATAAGTTAACAATACTTTCTTTCTACCTCTTTTACTTCTACAATCTTGTTTTAAATTCATAAGTCTTCGTCTTATGTAAGCTTCAGGACTCTTACTATATTTTAAATTGTCATACTTCACTCTACATTCTCCGCATTGTGCCTGTATTCTTCTAACTTTTTTTGTTTTAGTTTTATAAAAAGACTTCCAATGAAATCTTAAAATACTTTTTCTCTTACCACATTTAGAACACTCACGTGTTTTACCAAATAATTTAATCTTTAAAGGATCATCTCCATCGGGATACTTTCTAATTGACTTCCCTTCTCTATTTAATTTATTGTATATACCTTTCTTACTCCACATTATTGTAACGTTTCTTTCTTAAAGGGTTGTACATCTGTTTTAGCAATCTTCTCCATCATTTTTGTATAATCTTCTGGAGACATTATTGTTTTATAGATCCGTGATCCGATAGCCATCATCGATGCAGCAACTAACCCTGGGTCTGTACCTTGACTCAATCTCGAAGCTGTTTCGAATAACTCTTGGTATATTTTTCCTAATTCTTCATCAGGATAGTGATGTGGTTTTTTATCTTTATCGTTCATTGTAATCCTGCTTGTTTTACTAATTCTTTTAATTCTAGCGTGGTCAAATTATGTTTTATTTCTCCTTGTGACTTACATTTATCACATTGGACAATTATATCATAAACTTTAGTGTAACCATTTCCTTTACAATGGTTACAAATTTTCATACTTTCTTTCATCTTTTAATCATAATATAATTATAAATAGGATAAGAAATAACATTTCCTTCTTTGTCTTTTTGTAAATCAGTTACTTTCTTTTGAACTAAATCTACAATTCCTGTATAATTACATCCCCATTCTCCTTTAGTATGTCCTCTGTATTGGTATTTCTTTTTCTTTTTAACTATTTCATCATAATCCATAGCTAATGCTCTTGCTCTACTAAATACACTGTTTTCATTCATCATCTTTTTAGCAAATGTAGTACCTGTGTAGTAAACTATTTTTTCTCCTTGTTTAGCTGTCTGAACCCAATACTCTAAATCTTTTGGAGTAATATAACTTTGAGTTTGAGGAACATGTCTTTTTATTTCTTCTTGCGTTTCTGATTGTCTTTTTTTATTAACACCCACTAAAACTGTTCGAAGTGATTTATAACTAGGTGGAATAATTTTTAATTGATCGATGTACTCAATTACTTTTACAAAAAACATTGTATAAGAATTAGGTTTATTTATTTTATCTTTAGCTTCTTGTTGTAAATCATCGGTTAAAACATCCGCAGCCATTTCCATGGCTGCTTTAGCCATACTATTTTTTTCTGTCATTTTATTCTACTTTATTTTGCCGTTTAATTTTTTAGCTTTTTCTTTAGCTATAATTTCTACTGTCTTACTAATGGAAAGTTTAGTTCCATCCGGTAATAAACATTTAGAAAGTTTTGTAAGTATTTCGTGAGTTGCTTTTGACAACGTCACGTTTCTGTATAAGTTTTTATCCATTTTTCTCCTTTTTATACGCCATTATAACATTATTTTATAGGATAGTCAAGGGGAAAATACCCCTTGACTACATTTTTATAGTGTGGTAAATGTAAATTTCCCACCTTTATGTACCGATTCCTGTTTCCCTCTTTGGGATCGGTCCACAATTTATACAAGTTTCCTTATCTTCTGACCATTCGTCTGGTTTTGTAGCTTCTTTGCAAGCTGGACAGACATAATAATTTTGTACTCTTGTGGTACCGTATTTTTCTCTCCATTTGTTTGGATGTATAAACATTTTTTTTCTCCTATAATATATTATACCATATAATTATGGCAATATTATGGCACTTAAAAATTAAATTGGATGTCCTTCTGGTTTTTTTTCGGGAAGAATTAAATTTTCTTCAATACAAAAGAATTTAATTATGGTACCATACTTATTTATTTCTTCAGGACCAATCTCTTCTACCTTTTTAATTGATTCATTATAACCTGCAATCATGCATTCATAATGAGAGTTATATAATTCTTGTAATGGAATTGGGGGTAAGCATTGATTGTAAACACTTGTGCACATAATCATACTAAGTACAAATTTCATCGTCCCTGACCTCTATATATTTTTCTAGAAAATTTTTTGTTAGGTTTTTTTGCGTGTCTACCGGGTCTTTTTTTTCTAGTTGAGCCTCGGTAATTATTAACGCCAAATTTAGGTGCTTTTGCCATCGGTATTATCTTTATTCATTACATGCGGAATATAACTTATTTTACCATTTACTTTTTGTTCTATGTCATTTCCACAGTTTAAACATTTATAAACTGTTTGATGTAACGATACAAAGATACTAGTTTCAGCGCATAATGGGCAGTCTCCATTGACTACCTGCGCTGTCATATTAATTCCCGTCCCGAACGGACCGTTCCCGAACATTTTTCTCCTTACGTTTATAAGCTTTCTTATTCTTTATCACACGTTGATGGTAACGTCCATCACTTAATTCTTCAGCTATTGGATTTTGCTTATTTCTAGGCCTATTTTTCTTAAGAAAAAATGCGTAATGTTGTTTATTCAAGAATTAATTTTTTAATAGACTTTTCGCCCATGTAAATCTCAGTTTCAGCCTTAGATTTAATACATTTGTAAGTTACATTTGGAGTGTACTGTCTCTCCGCATGGCGCTTACCGCGTAAGCATTGGGCCATTCCTTCGGGCTGTATTCTATGCTCCTTAATTTCTGCTCCTATGAACATAATTAGGGCGACTACTGTTTCTATCATTTTAGCAATTCCACTTTCTTAAAGATTTAGATAACCTGTCTTGACCTGTATTGTTACTAGCTTTTTGTCTTTTACGCATTCCAGTCATCCTTGCGCAAAAAGATTTACGTCTGTTTGCTGCTTTAGATCCTTTTTTTAGTTTAGATGGTTTAGTTGTTACAGCTGTTTTAAGTTTAGATCCTGGGTTGTCTCTTCTGTAAGAAGCAACACCTTTAGCATTTAATCCGCCTGATGGATTTTTTCCTTCTTTTCTTTGCCACGCGGGTGTTTTTCCGCCAGAAGCCATATAGGCTCTGCCATATCCTCGTAAAGCAGCTCCTGTCATTAGGCCTTACTTCTTCTAAAAGCACTAGCAGTGGGTGCACCTTTAGCTCCTTTTTTTCTCATTTTCTCTCCACGTTTTCTTTTCTGATGAATATTATACCACAGACCTTTTCGTGCTGTACGTCCATCTTTAGTTTTATGGGTTCCTTTTGACATTAGTGTGTGCCTCCATTTCCGTTTTTATAATGCATATCTCTGTTTGCATCTTTTAATTCTTCTATATCTTCTAAAACTTTATCCATTTGTTTTCTTAAAAATTCTATGTTGACTTTGTTTAAAGCCATATTCTCTATGTGTGCATTTATCTTATCGGTGGACTTATAAAGATCTTCGATCATCATGAACTGCTCAGAATCGGCGGGCAATGAACCTAGTTGTCCACGTGGCCATTTGATTCTAAACTCTGTATTCTCAGTCAAGTCTTTAGTCATTAGTTCTACTTGTGTTAAAATTTTGTTTTGAGTTTCAATGATACCGAAATAAGCCCAGGTTCCAATTGCGACCATCGCGATCAGCGAGGCTACCGTCTTCATCGGCATTTGTACTGCTGCTTCTTCTGAAATTTTAAGTGCCATTAGTTATAACTATACCCTGTGTTGCCTTGATCTAATTTTTCAAATAATTTTTTATGTTGCTCCATGATCTCTTCATCCATGTTAAACATTTCTTCCATCTTTTCATCCATCATTCTTACTTCAAATTCTAATTGTTCAACTTGTTTTTCAAGTACAACTTGACCTGTTGAAAGCTCAAATGTTCTAGATAAAGACCATCCTCCTAATGCAATCAGGAGTCCTACCAACAGCGTTAAAACTTTTTCCATCATTTTTTATTTTTGCCAATTAAAAAGCCAATTAACAATTTTTTTCCATAATTTTTTAATCATCTTTTTTCTCCTCAATTTCATAAAAGAACTTGTCAGTATCTTCTGTTTTCCACTTACGAGTGTCTTCGACATTCCATTCTGAAGTTTGCACTTTCCAATCAGGAACTTCATCCTTAACAGTAAAAGATGGTATATCCCATATAATTCTATTATTGGGTTGTGCTGCATAATTACCATCATCTAAGGCCATTATGTGTGCGCATTTATGCTCATGCGGTATCTCAGAATGATCTGTATCTACTATATTACTCTCTGGGTGAGCAAAGTCAACCGTGAATAGATAGGCCCCATAGTGCCATTTCTTATCTTTACCAATGTATTTACCGGATTGTCCGTCTAAAATATCCCAAGAAGTAACAGCAGGATAATAACTAAAACAATTCCACAACTCCAACTCATCAAGTCTACGTTGAGGAACTTCTTCTGCTTTAAAGCCTCGCTGAATGAAGGCGCTAATCGGGAGACGATAGAAGACAGCGCCATTTTCCATAATCGCATGAAATAAAATAGGGCGTCCTGTAATCGATGTAATACCAAAGATAATACAGTCTTCAACTTCTCCATAATGTTTTTTAAGGTCATATAAATATTCTCTCCTTATTTGTGCATATGTTACAGGTATATTTGCATTTAAATAAGCCATTGTCAATCATTCCTTTTATTTAATCGAACCCCAATTATTTCCATGTTCATAATCTACTTTGTTGGGAACTTCAAGTTCTACGGTATGTTCCATTATCTCTTTTATCTTATCAGCATTATCACTTACAGATATATCTAATTCATCATGTACTTGTATATGAGGTGTAATACCTTCCTTATATAAATCTATCATTGCTTTTTTTGTCATGTCAGCTGCACTACCTTGAATTAATTTATTTAAAGCTTTGTAAGTGTAAGCACGTTTAATCCCTGGTCCGTGTTCCGCTAAGGCTGCTTCATGAGGAAGTGGTTTATGTATACCGAACTGATTAGGTTCCCACAGGTGAAACCTGCATAGTCTTCCAAGTAAAGTTCTTATTCTTCCAGAGTCCTGTGCTCGTTGCATTACAGCATTCATTAACTGTTTAACAAACGGAACTCTACTATGATACTTTGAAAACAAATCTTCAGCATCTTGTTTATTAGTACCTAGTTCAGCTTGTAATTTATTTTTACCCATTCCGTAGAACAGACCAAGATTTATAGTCTTGGCCTGTGATCTAGGGATTCCTGCCATCTCGGATACGATAGAGTGGAAATCTGCTTCGTCTTTTTTATATGAATCTAATACTTCATCTATACCCATCAAATTTTGAAGGGACGCATAATGCACTACCAACCTAGGCTCTTGTTGATTATAGTCAAAACAACCCCATCTATGGCCCTCCTCGGGTATAAATAATGACCTAATTCGTGGTCCAAGGTCTTTGTTTCTAGCTGGTATTTGCTGTAAATTTGGGTTCGAATAGCTGAATCTACCAGTCACAGTTCCACCATTATCAGATCTTAACTGGTTAATTTCAGCATGAATTCTACCCTTGTAAGAATGTTTTAATATGGTATCAATAAATGTGGTATGGGCTTTGTTTATTTCACGGGCCTGGGTTATTAATTTCACTAGTGGGTGGGGGTGATTTGAAAGGAAATTTTTTGTAAATGATGGAGAACTTGTTTTTTCGGTTCGCTCATATGGTAGGGAGAGTTTTTGAAAAACTTTCTCGATACTCCTTGCTGCCCATATTTGAACATCTACTTGTGTTTCTTTTTTTATCTCTTGTAATAATTCTTTTTCTTGTGCAACTAACTGTTGCTTTAATTTATGAGCACCTTGAACGTCTACACGCACTCCTAAAAAACGCATATCAACGAGGCAAGGAAAAAGTTCAGTCTCTAGATTAAATATAGAAGATATATCTTGATGTATTATTTCTTTTTTTAATTCTTGCCAAAGTTCCAAAGTTATTTCAGCATCTTTTTCTGCATAATCTCCAACATACATTGCAGGTAATTTATACATTTCAGCTTTTGCATCTACTCCCCACGATTTAGCTGCTTCGTATAAGGCTGCTTCATCTTTACCTTGTCCTGTATATCTTCTAGCACAACTTGTTAAATCATATCTCATTTGATTTTCATCAACAAGTGCTGATGCAATCATTGTATCTATAATTTTACCATTAATTTTTAGTCCTAAAGATCTAATCCAACATACATCATACATTGAATTATGAAATATTTTATCTGCAGCTGTATTTAAAACAGCTTGAAACCATTTAAGAACCATAGCTCTATCCATGTTTCCACCACCCTCATGAGCAATTGGAAAATAACCTTTCCAACCTTTAACAGCCACAGAAATACCTACTACATCACCGTTTTTAGATACAGAACCTGAGCCCATTTTAACTAAGTCTGGATCCTTGGTTTCTAAATCAATAGCTATTTCATTGTATTTAGATAAATTTGGAAATTCCGTAGGTGGTGTCCATTCGGTTTGTGGTTTAAAAAGTGGTACTTGCATCATTTAATTATTCCCCATGTGTTAGTTGTTGATTTAGTTTCTTCTTTTTTTTCTTCAGGATAGTCTCTATCAATAGCCATATCAATATAATGTTTAGCTTTTAATAAATCTTCTTTTTGATTTTTCTGTTTGTGTCTACATAAATATTTTATTGCGTTGCCTTCTGCAAACGGAATATTATTTCTGTTAATAAATTCTGATGGCTGAATAACCATAGATTTATAATGATTGCCACCTACCTGCTTTTTATATATTTGATCACTCATATTCTAAATGCCTTATAAATATCTTTTGGTTCTACTATATGTAAATGTTCCTTGGTCCTTGTTGCACCAACATAGAACAATCTGTTCACATCATCCGGTACTCTTTCATATTCTTTTAAAGTTTGTCTTGATAAGTCAGTTAATAATATAACGTTATCTGCTTCTCCTCCCTTGACTCCGTGTATTGTAGATAGTACAATTCGTGGTTTTTTATTTAATTGCTCTCCGTTCTTTCTCATTTTTCTTATGTAAGAAACTTTTCTAGATGGGGCATTGTCAAATGCTTCGTACCAAACATCTTTAGTTTTTAATCCATATTGATTAGTTAATTGATCTATTCCAAAGAAAGCATCTTTAATCATTATTTTTAATTTATTTTTTTCTACATGATTCTTACTCATATAACTATATATTTTTTCTATTTGTTTATAATTTAATAACTGTCCCTGTCTTAAATGTTCCCAATCATTTATGGCATCATATAAATCTTGCTCATAAGATTTCTTAAATTTATTTTTGTAATACAATCCATTTTTATAAATCACATCTTCTAATTCATCTAACATTGATCGAGTTCTAGTAAGAACTAACCATTCTCCTTTAGACATATCTATATGTCTAAAATCTGCATATGTTGAAAGAGATCCTTCTACGGTTCTAGGTTTCCATTTCTTTGGTATTCTGTTACCTACTTTATTAATAATTTTCATAGCAAACTCATGAACTTTAGCCGGTATTCTGTAAGATTGAGTAAGCTTTATATATTCTCCACCTAATGTAATAAATCTATTTACATCTGCACCAGCCCATTTAAAAATAGCTTGATCATCATCACCTGCTATGTAATTGTTTTCTGATTTATCCCATAATGTTTTTGCCATATCCCACTGCATTAAAGATAAATCTTGAGCCTCATCTATAAATACAACATCAAACTTAGGACATACTCCAGATTTAAAATTTAAAATCATGTCATTAAAGTCTACTAAGTTATATTCTTTTTTATATCTATCTAACTCGTGTGATATAATTCTTAATTTATCAAACTCTACATCCTGAGTATGTTCTTTAAGATCATATTGTCTTGCAATAGAAATATTTCTTAATTTTGATAATTGTATAATTCTCAAATAATCACTTTTTGTAGAAAAAATTCCATTCATATCTGAATCATTGTCTTCATAATCTACTGGAAATCCTAATTTTTTACCTAAATCTTCGTAATGCCTACGTTGCATTACATTATCTTTATTAATTCCTAATCGTCTAAATGCTAATGAATGAAGAGTTCTAAAGTAAGGTAGGTCATCTTCAGTATAATTAAATTTTTCCATTGCCCTGTCTCTTGCTTCGTACGCAGCTTTCTGCGTAAAAGCAAAATAACCTATTTTATTAGGGTCTGTTTCTTTTAAATATTTATCTACTAAATTTAAAAGAGTTGTTGTTTTTCCTGTACCTGGAGGTCCAATTACAATGGTCTTCATTTATTTCTCCTAAAAAAGTTTCTCCATATTGCTGATCTAATAATAGAAAAAAATGTAAATATTAATGCTATATGTAAACTGTCCCAGACAGTAGGGTATAATCCAAAAAAAGGAAAAATATATAATTGAATTAAAATAGCTAATATTAATCCACTTCCTACATCGATAGAGCTTTCTAAAAGGCATCTTAATTTCACTAAAAAACATCTTTCGGTTTGAGTTGTTTTGGTTTATAATCTTCTGATTTTTTTTCGAAAGAATCTACCATCGTTACAGTAGGTCTACTTTTTCCTAAAATAATTCTTTCAGTAGTGCATCCACAATGTTCTCTCAACATTTGACTTGTTTCTTGGAATTTAACATCCCATCTTCTTCTTTGTAAAAATCCATAAAAGAAAGAATCAAATAAGAAATAATGCTTACCTTCATCAGTAAATACTGCACCTTTTTTAATATCATCTTTTTCAACAGTAGTTGAAGTTCTGTTTGTACAAAATTCTTCTAGATGATTTTGTAATTGATCTTTTTTAGATGTTCCTTTAGGTGGTGGTATAATTTCTCTAGTGCTTAATAGTTGGTTAACTAAAATTTTCCAGTCTTTTATTTTCATTGTTGGTGGAAAGATACCTATTCCTGCTATACAGGCTTCCTCAAATAAAGGTTGTTGTCTTAAATACTTAGCGCTTGGTAGTTTTAATCTTTTGCCGTCTATGTTTAAATAATAATAAGGTTCTTCTAATTGTATTTCTTGTAAATCACTTAACTCTGGAAACATTACAGAGTTTCCTATTCCAAATTGTCTTGTCTTACATAGTTGTTTATCACATACATTACACATAGGAACATCATTACATTTCCATCCCCAATCTTTTTTCTCGTGTTGATTTTTAATAATATCTATTTCTCTTTGATCTAAATCTCCAACTATATAATTTTCATGAAACCAAGATATTTTTTCTTTCCAATTATTAGGCCATTTCTTTTTAGCATATACACCAAAATGAAATAACGCAGCATTTCTACCACCTTCAGATATTTTTTCAGCTGCCAATGTTTCAATGCAGGGAGGCCCATCAGAAAATTCTGAATCGGGCCTCTGCACCTTTATGGAACCAACATCTAGTTGTTTTACATTATTATAGATCCCATAAAATTCTTCTATAGTCGCTGCACTACCATCATCTTTAAATGCATAACGTGTGCTTACTTCATGATTAAAGTAAGGTAAGTTTAAAAAGTTTCCTGTATCTTCTTCTGATTTTAATTCTATTTGTTTTGGAAATACTTCAGCACTTCCAAACCCTAGTACTGCTCGTATTTGGTTTAATTTATCTCTCATAGTTTTTGCTTCTACAAAATCTTCTGAAAATAAAAATACATGAGCCCCTCCCGATTTAGAACGACACACTACTAATGGTAATTTTAAAGTTTTAATTTTTCTAATTAATTTTTGATGATCAAAACCTGCATAAGAATCTATATCTATGCATCCCCATTTACACATATCTTCTTCATTAATAGGAATAATACCAAGACTTGGTTCTACTCCATGTAAATGATTTTTATAATGATCTGATGTCACTTGTTCTCTTTTGACAAATGATTTTGTTTTAAGCTTAACCCCTTCTTTAGGTGTAGTATTAATGTAAGTACACCCATGGGCTCTTTTAAGTCCTGTAAATATTTCTATAAATCTATCTTCCATATTTTATCCGAGTTAAGAGGCGGATCTACTCTCGCTTCTCCGCCTCTTGTTGCAACTACTCTCCTTAGAGAATTAGTTAATATGGAACGCCGTCTGTTTTAGTTTCTTCAGTGCCGTGTTTTGCTTCAATTTCGCCTTTTCCAACTCTTTCAGCAAAATTTTTAGCAATATCGTATACTGATTTATCTTGAACAGGACCAACTTTAGACACATCCCATCCAAACCATGTTCCTTTGTCATTAGACATCT
>VTLG01015749.1_pt1 | contig 29291 bp, 28 predicted proteins | sample 4694571 | NCBI WGS metagenome assembly VTLG01 (sample SAMN12604809, study PRJNA352737) | marine metagenome | biome: ENVO:00000447; feature: ENVO:00000209|ENVO:00000569|ENVO:01000036; material: ENVO:00002151; isolation source: viral sequences binned using virsorter ...
TTATCATCTAAGTCAGCAGCTCTGATTGAAGATCCTGGTGTGAAGTCAGCTTCAGGAGCTGGTAATCCACTAGAATCATTAATTAGTTTTGTCTGACGATATACACGAACGTTTAAAGGTTCAGTAGCTGGTGGAGTACCAGTAACTGTATTTCCTGAAGTGTTCTTATATGTAGCAGCTGCACCGCCAACAGAGAAGTTAACTGTACCACCACTAGTTGTTGAGTAACTATCTACCTGATAATGAGTTAAGTAAGTCTGCTCTACATTATCTATGGTGACTTTAATATCTGTGACAGCAATTGAGGGAAACGAAAACGCATAGGTAGTGGCTCCCCCATTACGGTCTTGAAAACTATTCATAATTTATTTAAGTTTGTATGGGTGATTATCTATTGCGATTTGGATTCAATAACTCTTGAATCTTGTCCGTTTCGCCTGTCTTTGTATACTGTTCAATTTGTCTATTTTTATATTGTTTCTCCATAACCTCGGTACGCCCACTCATTTGAGATTCGGCATAATTCTGTGCTCTTCTAAGTGCATTATTTAGTTGACTATGTATTCTAAGGAAGTCTTTTCTATCTAGAGGTATACCCGTTTTTTGAGCTTCTTTATAAGCTTTTCTAAAGCGTTTACCATCCTCAGAATTCATAATTCGTTGAACTTCTTTCTTGAATACTTGGTCTTTCCCCATAAGATCAGTGACTTCAGACCTTTGATCAGGCGTATATTCAATACCCCTACCATTAGTTCTCAGTGAAGGTCTACCATCAAATTCAATATCTATAAGGAATTGTTTTTCTGGACTAAGTGATTCACTTACTTTCCACCAAGGTGAATATAAATTCCAAACACGAGTAAGGAAATTAGTAGGTTCACCAACCTTACCTCCATCTATCCAATCGTGGAGATCAGGAAGAGTTGATTTAGCGAAAACGTTTCTATTAGCTAATAACTGTCCTAATTCTTGATCAACTTCTTTTAGTTGTGGTTCTAATAATCTGCCTAATTCATTTCTCATACCACTCATTGGAACTAATCCACTACCAAAGCTTGCACCCCATCTAGCTAATGCAGCTGGGTTTCCAGCCAATACATCATTAAGTGGTTCTAACCCAGCTGTAAATGATTTATTAGTTAGGTTTGCAGCTAGAAGATGACCCATTTTATTTAACATGGTTTCGATACCACCTTCATCTAAGGTGTCAAAGTTATCCATTATGTCAGCTGTTAAAGCTAACCAATCAGATAACGCACCCATGTTTTCGTAGCTATACCACTTACCATCTAAACCCTTAAAAGTTCTAGGTTTCCAGCCAAGTTCTCTTCTTGTTCTTTGTCTGGTTTTATCATATAGACCATTACCACGTAGACGGTCTCCAGTAAATAGAGTTACAGCACCTAATACACTTAAAGTACCTATAGCTTTTCTACCTTTAAGTTCAGCTCTAATAGTTTCATAAGCTATGAATTTATTTTCATCTAATGGAATACCTCTAGCAGTAAGGAGTTTATCTACAGTTACTTCTGAAACACCTTCATGTATTGAATGTTTAAACGCATTTAAATCTTTAATGAATAAACCTAGTGGGTTATGAGACCCAGTAAAGGCAAGCATATTCATCGATGTCTTAGGGAACATCAAGAATGGTTTTAGAATAGGTGCTCGTTGTATCAGTTGGCTTAATGAATTAACAGCTGCATTATCCTGGTTCATTGCAATCTCTCTACTTGCGTATTCGACTGCTTTATCAGTTATGAAACCTTTATCATCAAACATCTCATCATATAAACCTTTAGATATTTTCTGTACATCCTCACCTGTAAACTCTTTACCACCTTTTACTAATGCATCATAAGCTCTAGCTCTAGATTCAACACTACCAATAAATGATCTAGTGAAACCATCAAATGCTGTCATAGCATTAGCACTGAACCTCAACCAAGGATGTTCAGCTAAATCATTCATTGCTTCTATCTGATTAGTAATGACGGAAGGTCCATACATTCCTTCTGCTTCTTTCGCATCAGCAAAAGAACGTAGAAGTTGCATTGTGTCTTCATTCTTACGTGCAATATCATCACGCATGATATATCCAACAGAACCTGGGTCTCTACCAGCACGGCTATATACTTGTTTCATATGGCTAAACGCTTGTTGAAGCGTATCACCCATACCAACGGTATACATATACATACCACGTCTCATTACTTCTCTATCACCATTCAATAATGCACCAGCAAAAGTAGCTATAGGACGTTCAACCATTAAAGCTAAGTTAGAAGCACCTGCTTTTAATGGAGTACCTACAGAAGATAGAACAGAGTTATAGATGTTAGCCCACATACCTTGAGTCCAAGCTGAAGGCATATCTGTATTTCCATCAAAGAATGCTTTCTTCAGCACGCCAGTTGTATTTCTGATGTAATCGTTTAATGCAGTTACTGTAGAAACCTTCCCATCTGTTACTTCATAAGCAAGCATTAAAGGACCGAGCATCTCTGGTCGTTCCTTTTGTACAGCTCTTAAGGTATCAATAGTGTTTTTTGACTCCTGCTGTATACGTGCTAGTGCTTTTAATGTGGAATTTTTCTCATTTCTAATTGCAGCCAGGGCATCTTTACTACTGACTGTTTTTTTAGATGCACGATTCCAAAGGTTTAGCATGTTCAAAGCTCTACCTCTAGCGTAAGAAGTAGTACCTTTGATTTGCATGAGGTACTGAAGTCTATCTAGTATTTGATCTTGAGCACGTTGTACAGTACTAATTTTCTCTGCATATAATCTTGCACCTTCTGACATATCAGATACTTGACCTGCCATTGATGTACTTACATATGCTTGAGCACGAGCAATATCCATATTGATGAAGTCATTGGAATACTGCTTAATTGCTTTCATTACACCTGCATAAGCTTCAGAAGTGAGAACCCTTGCACCCGTATCTGGATCTATACCAGACATAGCCTTGAGGAATTTATCCATCTCGATTACATCTAATTTATATAGATCAGCAGCTATCTCTGTACCAGTATCTACTATCTCCGCATGGCTTATATATTTACCATTACTAGCATTATATCCATACTTAGAATCTTTAAGTAGATCAGCAGCTTTAGTTATGAGTTTATGACCAGCATCACTACCATTAACGACATAATCCATCGCTCCTGGTGTCATAACTGAACCAACTCTGCCATTAATTGAGTCGATATTTTTAAAGATTTTGACTTGGTCTACAGAAGCTCCATAGATACCAGTTGGATCACCACTTCTTAATCCAGATTCTCCATAATCATAGACATCATGGACACCAAGTATCGGTTCAGTTGGTTTGAATTCTACACCTTCTAGTCCTAATGCCTTTAATTGTTCAGGTGGTATATCAGGACCAATGTCTCTTAGTATTTCTTGTAACTCTTTTTTAGACATACTATCAAAGTCTAAGCCTTGATACTTAGCCTTTTTAGCTTCGAATCCTTCTGAAGCACTGGATAGTTTGACTTCACCTATTTCAGAGAGTTGATCATATCTTCTCTTAGCTGATTGAAGTATGACATTCTCAACGGCATCTTCTGAAAGAGGTGGCTCTTGCATATTCTTCAATACAGAAGCAGCTTTCTCATTCTCAGGAACCCATTGAGTCGCTTTATCAACTCCTTTCAAAGACTTAGCTAATTTACCTGCACCAACTAATACGTCAGCAGCAAATCCAATACCTAACCCTTCAAGCATATTCTTCTTTCTTTTAAGGTCAGGCTCGTCATCATCTAACGTTGCCCAATCATCTGATACCCAGCCATAGGTTTGTGGCCAAGTCTGTTTCAACATACCTAAAGCATTGTGATCTCTTTCTTGTACAGGTGCTATAGCATCAGCTATTACACCTGAACCACCTGCTAATCCAGTCTTTGCAAACCATTTGAAAAAGACATCATTACCTAATTTCCAATTTCTAGCTGCATGAGCTTTAGTTGCAACACCACCTAATCCTCTTGTTATGAAGATAGTCGGTACTACTACTGAAGATATATCTCTGATAGATTGAGTTACTTCATTTTCAAATTTTGGTATATGAGGTAGATCTAATCTTTCACCAGGAATAATGGTGTTAACTAATCCAATGCCCCAATCAACTGTACCCGTAGGTATAGCTAAAGCGGCTTCTGCAGTGGTTTTTAAAGCGTTTCCTTTCTCTTCTTTTGGAGCCTCTTCCTTAGAAGAAGCTTGTTGTTGTTGAGGTTGTTGCTCGTTTGTAGACTCAGAGGGTTCTTCCTCTTGTATATCACCACCTAAATCTTGGATAGTTTCCTCGCGGAGATTCTCTCTTTGTTCTAGGAGTTCTAATGTGTCTTCATCTACGCCAGCCGTACTGTTGAGCAACCCCTCAAGAGGATCATTCTCCATTTGTTATTGTCGTAAAGGTGCGTCGTTTATGTTTCCTGAATATTTGTATTTAGCTAATTGATGATCTCTGATCATTTCATCATCTACTATAGAATCAAGCCATACGTTGATTTGATCTGCTGTCCAATCAACTACATCAGAGATAGTTTTTGTGATTTGAGTTCCAAGTAAATAACCAGGATCTGTTTCTTTATCTACTGTAAATACTTCGTTAAAAGTTTCAGTAACTGCATCTGATATCTGTTTACCTGGATCTGTTTCTGGATCTACTGACCAAAACTCATTAAAGGCATCTCCTACATTTTCTCCAGTCTGGACTATTTCTTGTCCTAATTCTCCAGTCCGAGTTTTTATGTGATTACCTAGCATAGATATAGCAATTCCGAATTTATCCCAATTGACTCCTTCTCCATCTGGAGTTAGTTCATCTGATGTGATATCAAAGGCAGCTGCTAATTCAGGATTGTTATTCAGTAATTCATATTGAGCTACAAAACTAGGTAAGTCAGGTGTTTCAAAACTAATCTCAGTATCAAAACCAGAGCCAGCGGTATAACCTTCGAACCCTCCCATTATAAATTCAGGTACAAACTCTTTATTCTCTGAACCCTTCTTAGCTGCTACACCACCTAATATACGAGACTTTGATTCTTTTGATGATTGCTTGCTATTGATTATTCTACGATCAGATGCGCTTGTATTAGCAGTGAAAGTTTTTATAGAGTTAGGTTTAGGTAGGATCGGAGCACCAGGATTGATAGCTTGATTTAAAGCGTTCATTACATCAATCTCATCTAGCTCTTTACCTGTCTCTTGTCTGTACTGCTTTTGATATCTCTGTACAATATCAGTGACAATAGCAGGGTAGGTATAGCCAGGGTTATGTTGCATACCTTTGATGTTTTTATCTAAGGATTCCTTAGAAATCAACTGAGTAGCAACCTTTGGATCTAGTACTTCTCCTAAATTCTTATCCTTTAGAATTTCATTCTTTTTTGTTTCTGCTGCGTGTATAGATTCTGTAGTTTTCAATAATTCTGCATTACCTAATAAACCTAAGTTTTCTGTATAACCTTTAGCACTTCTAAATTTAGTTAAGTCTTGATACTTGGTCGTGATAACTTGGAAAGCATATGAAGGCGCATCTGTACCTTTAGGTAGTTTATCAGGGTTAGCTCTAGCTTCTGCAAGTACAGCTAAATATTCAGCTTGTATTTTAGGTATAATATTTCTGATAGTTGGGTGATTTCTATTACCAAACACATTCTTAGCGTCTTCCTTAACAAACTCTTCAAGAGCTTTCATATTCTCACCAGTTATACCTTTCTGTTTATCGATAATTGCAGCTTCGTTCTTGTACTTATCGATTAACTGAGGGTCATACTTAGCTAGCTCTTTACTGGTTAATGAGTTATTAGCGATCTTCTCTTTGATCTCATCTTCCATTGAATTAAAATGGACTGCATCAACAGCGAATGTTTTAGCGTAGTCTCTAAGTTTAGAGAAACTATATCCACCATATTTTGGATCAGCACCTAGTTCATTAGCTTTATCATTAACCCATTTGCGAGTTAACTTGCTAGGGTCCATCTCCTCCATTTCTTCAAAGACTTTATCTTCTGCCTCTTTAGCTAGCGTTTCTTTCGCCTTAGCCGATTTTGCAGCATTTTTATCCCATTCTTCTTGAAGGTCTTCACCTAATTTTTGATAACGGAATTTCCACTTGTCTTTGACTTTTATTATGTTCCCTTTCTTATCTCTAAATCCACTATCTTGCTCGCCTAACTCTTCATAGTCATTAGCTCCAAACTCACCAATATCAGCTAAAGATACAATAGCTTTAAAGGCTTCATCTAAAGCTCCTGCACGCTTAAGGACTTTACCTTCTAGTTGTATAGGAGCTAAGCTGCTTATGAATTTTAGAAAATCTTTATCACCATGATAATGTCTCTTAGCAGTCTCATAGTCTTTTAATCCTTTCTCAGCAGCATCTATTTTTTCATACTTATCAGCTAGTACTCGATGAGCTGTTATAGCAGGTGCATAGAAAGTATCAGAAAGGAGACTACGTTTAATACCTAATAGACCCTGCTCTTTCATAAACTTCTGACGTAGAGCTTTCATAGCTATACGCTTCTGATCTAAAGTTTCAGCTCCTGCAGGAGTGAACGGGTTACCGTCACCATCTACTAGTTGTAACTCATTATTCTGAGCCATCTCACCTTCTAACCAACTAGCATATTCTTGACCAGCTAATCTTGCAGTCTCTTTACGCTCCGCATATACTCTCCAACCTGCTAAAGATTGAACATTATAAGCATCCTCAAATTTCCCACCTTTTGTTTGTATGTTTAAAGCAGCTGTATCAAAAGCATATTTAGTAGCCTTCATCTGCTGTTCAATAGTCTTATCTTCTTCCTTCTCTTCTTCAGGGATACCATCATCACCAGTTTGATCGAGATCGTCGAGTTCCTTTTCCCTAGCGTCTAATACACCTTGCTCTTGAGCCTTTGTGATTCGCTCTTGTTCATCAACTATTAATTTTTTTTGTAGAGTTTCTGAAAATCCACTGATTGCACTCAGCTTAGCTTTTGATCTCTCTTGCAGCTCGGCAATCTTATTATCTTCGCGTTTATCTATTGATGCACGCCGAACATCTCTATCAGCTTTATGCTGAGCCAGTACTTCTTTGTATGACATGATTAATCGATCCCCTTTAGATGTATGGCTTGGTATTGTTTGCCAAGAAGTCTTTCCCCTTGAGCTTTAGTGGTAGTAGTTGTTTGTGGAAAATCCCAAGTACCACCAGGCATTTCTGGTATTTTGTCTGGTATAGGAGCGTCGTCTCCAAACACTGGTCTTTCGACATCAAATGTAGGTTCCCATCCTGGTTCCATCTCTGGCCAAGGAGGGAGATCTTTACCTATATCTGGATCAAGATCGTATTCTGGACCAAATACACTTCCACCTGCACTGGAATCTGGACCTTTTAATTTATCAAACAGCATCTTAGATTCTAATGCTGATTTACCTATTCCTAGAAGCATATTCCACTTAGAAGGTTTTGCTTTATATCCTTCGAATACTGGAGCAGCACCATATACAGGTCTACTTGTACCAGATTTAATATCTGCCATATGTGCAGCACTTGTGAACGCATCTCTAACTCTTGAAGCATATAGAGCTGCATTATCTCTACTACTAGATTTAGCAATTGCTATTTGATTCATCCTATGTCCGAATTTTATTACTTGTTCTCTCCTGCTAGTAGAAGATTTAGATCTAGCACCAGTCTGCTCACCGCCTCCTACAGACATCATTGCTGCATAGGCTTCTTGTTCAGCAATAGTTCCTTGTTTAACAGAGTTCCAAACCTTAAGTTGGTTATCAGCTAGATTTCCTAATGCTTTCTTATAGCCTTGGTCTAAGGCAATAGAGTCATCAAGATTTTGATTCTTCCAAGCAAGTACTCGGTCACGATAATCTAAATGGTAATCACGTCTTTTAGTTTCAAACTTTAAAAGTCTAGCCCTATTAATTGCGTCTATTTCTCGTCCTTTTTCACTATGACCTAGGATTGCTTGACCAGCACCTAAAGCGAAATTTCCCCAAGCTGTTCCTTTTGCTCCTTTGAAGGGATTTGATTTGATGCACATGGTATTTTACAAAATTCTATAAATGGTAAATAATTGGGACCGTGGAGAACTTCTCTTAGAAATGTAAATCCCAAAAATCTAAGAAGTTTAATGTGGGTAGTATTTCTTTTATCGACAATATTCCACAGAAGTTTATCTGTTCTATTGTCTATAAATCGTTTTGTCTCTCTCGCAAAGATAGCTGGAGAATCTTTTATAATAGGTGTTGATAACATCCAGATTCTTCCATCTGGTTCTATACCACCCATAGCGGCAATCTTGCCGTCAGGTGCTTCATAGTAATAGCCATAAGTACTAGTCATGGCTGTCATTGCTATTGATAGTACATTATCAAGACCCCACCCTTCTACGCATTCCCTTTGGTCAGCGATGGTGAGGTTAGAGGCTACTGAAATAGCAGCCTCACTTGTCATTGGAGTAATCCAACGAGTGGAAGGTTTAGACACGTCTATAAAATTTATTAGAATAATCTCCTTCCCAGTTCATAGAATGGAGAGAAGAAGGAAATGGATTACTTGATTTAAGGGTTACACTTAGGTTTGTATTTCTTTCATATGCAGGTATGGTATGTATATATTCAGTAGCTATAGGAAGTCTACTAGCTAGGTATGTTCCCCAGTTAGCAGATTCAGCAGATTGAGTATAATCAGCTCTACCTTTACGTTGAAGAGTTACATCTAATAAACCTACACTTCCAAATGAAAAATTCATTCTGTGTATGATTAGTGATGCTCTAGTGTCAGATCTTGTCTTATCACCTTCTGCCTTAGTTGGATATATAGTTGGTAGTTCAACTTCCCAATCGTATTGATATCCCAGAACAAAATTAACGCCTGTCCAATTACCAGGTACAGTTAGATTACTACCACTAACCGTAGCTAAGTCATACCTACCAATATTATTACCAGTATTATTATCATATACAGCTAATTGCTTAGAGCTGTTATATCCATTTGGTTTAGTAAATGTAGTTAGTTTGGTAGTAGTGTTATACGCACCAGATGCTAGTGCTGAAACAGTAGAGTGAGTATCTAAGTGAATAATATATTCCTTTGGTGCTGTACCAACTGTATAGGTATCGTCTTGTTCCTTAACGTCAAATGCTTCTAGTGTATAGTTAGTACCATTCTTTAAAACAGTATAATATACGTCATCCATAATTGTATGGTACGTGATAGTACCTGGTAATTCCCATCTGAACCATGCAGATTGAACTCTCCTTGCTTCAGTATTGAAATACCTATAACCCCATACTTCTGATTTATTTGTAGAACCAAATAGTATTACTCCATTTTCTTTAGAAGGAGCAGCTTGGTCTATATCGTCTGGTAGTAGTTTAGAAACAACTTTACTTTGTTCTAGAATAACTGGCTCACCTTCTCTTCGTACATCAGCCATCTCATAGAACCTAGCATTATTACCAGTACTATTAATGAAACCAGATGTTGTACCAAGAGAGAATGGTTTAGTTAAATGGTTAAAATTATACGATGACAAGTAGTTAATTTTTGCAGTCTTCGGTGTGAACGCATCACTATCAGTTGTCAACATGAACTGTTGATTAGAGCTGAATATCAATAGACCACTATTAACTTCAATCGCATCATACAGAGTAGTAGGAAATATAGAGCTGGATTGAAGATCTATAGGATCATCATCGTTAACAGCTTGTGCAGTTGCTGACCAAAAATTAAAGAAGTCATTAGTAGCCGATGCAATAGCATTTTCTTCACTCAGTACTACTAATCTATTTCTAAAGAAAACAAGTTTATTAATTTTATAACCAACAAATGTAGGTTTAGGGTTGGTAATATCATCACCAACTAATCTCTCTTCCCATGTAGGGTTTTGTATTAAGAACCTACCATTGGTATAACTGCTACTTGGTAACTCTCTAACAATCTTGATAGGCATTGTGTCAACATCAAATTTGACTTCAATGCTAGGTGCAGGACATTCTTCCCAAACTCCTAATCCGTATATATTAGTCGCAGTATTACTAGAAAGAACATTATTTGCTTTAAACTTTAAATAGAAGTCATCTTCTAATTCACTACTATTAGCAATTCTTACAATATAATTATGCCTACAGTTAGGTGGTAAATCTCCGACATTATTAGCTGAATTACCAATGATGCTCATTAACTGAGGTTCTGGTGTAGTTACATTAAATGGAGAAGTATGTTGGATATGTAGAGATGTACCGACAATTTTACATGTCATACCAGACGGTGCTGCAGCATCAAGCTTGGCTTTCATGTCACCTAATATCCCTGCAGCTGTTACAGCTTCATCAGAACTAGATGAAGTAGCAGCTGGACGTACTTTTGCTAGGTTGGCTCTGGACTTTAAAGTTACATGGCTTTTTACTTTTCCTCTAACTGATATACCTTTCTCAGTAGTGATATCAAATGTGTCTCCTGTAGCCCAGCCTTCACCTCCAAACTGAAGTTTCATATAAGGCTGGTATGAGTCATTATATTGAACAGCGCTGATACTATCTGAAGTACCACCACCAGCATTAGCAGGGTCTACGACTGGTTGACATCTAATATCAAGCTCGACTCGTATATTTTCTTTACCTGATGGTACGCTAGCAAAAGATGTAGAGGTATGAACCGACCTACCCATCATGGTACAACTACCATCATTATCATTTCCCGTAGGTCCATTCCAATATGTATTACTACCATTTTTCGCAACTTCTACAGAGGTAGCTCTAGTAGTAGTATGTATTGCTGTACTTTGGGGATCGAAGATATCTAAAGCATACTGCTTACCATAAGAGATAGTCTTTAGTGTAATTATTGCTTCATGTAATTGAGCTGGTGATAAATCAGCTGTACCAGATTTCATTGCAACAGTTTTAACTCTGTTTGCCATGAAGGTAGTTTCGTTAACCGTTAACGGTTGTATATCTGTAGTATTTGTCCAACCAGATAAATAGCTTTGTGTATTATTATTGACTACAGGATTACCGTTTGCGTCATTGTTTTTATAAACAATTGGTATTGAAGCACCATCACTTGTACGCCAAATTTGTATTTGACCTGATGTATTTACGTTGCCTATATACTGAGTATCACTATCTGTATATATGTTAAACCAACTCAGAGTACCGCTATTAGGGCTAATAGATGCTACTAGTTTACTACCTGGACGTTTAATCAAACCTCTAGTTACATCAGGTAATCCATTCTTTAAATCAACGACTTGTCCAGGTATCTTCAATTCATCTGGTTGTTCAGATATACCCAATACATAGTTGGGTATTAGTTGTGTTACTCCTGCCATTATCGTCTAAGTGCATGGAACGGTACGAATGAATTATGATAACTTTCATGTGGATAACCTAAGAAGCTTTGGTCTGATTGATTGCACTCATATTCCATACATGAAGCACGCGCAGAATCTTCTTGAGTTTTTATTAGGTCAGTTAATTGTTTGTTAGCAACAAGCTGAGTAGCAGCTCTGCCAGCTGCTTTATAAGTTATATACCTTTTAAAGATAGAAGGGATATCTTCAAACTCAAATAGCCAAACAACATTTGTATAGATATCATTTTCAAATACATCGGTATGATTAACCTTGTCATATAAACGTCCGTTTCTTCTTACTACATCATGTGTCTTGTCAGCTAATCCAGTAGCTCCATGTAGACCACTGGTATAGTCCATTCTAATAATATTATTAGGTATAGATATAAATCCTGTAACTGGATCTGGTTTCTGTAAGACGTGTTCTTCTCTATTAAAATGCCAACCCTCATTTTGTACATCTACATTGCACTCCTTTAGAAGGTTCCATATAAATGCAATCTCAGGGTTTTGGTAAGTAGATATATTATTTACAGTACTAACTACGCCGAGTGTTGTAACTGGGGATTGTCCAATCGCTCCCAGTATTGTATTCACTGCGGATAGTTCGGTATCGGGATCAATAGTAGTGGGAGCTGCCATAAAGATTTATGAATAAAAAAAAGGGAGACCGAAGCCTCCCTTATGTGAACAATTAAAAAATATAAATTACCAGGAATGTGTATTTGAACCTGATGTAGCAGGAGCTGCACCAGCAATAAGTTCTACACAAGCTGCAGGGTTTAGATAGTCTGCACCCATTGCTAAACGTCCAAGGATCACGTCACCTTGATAGACAACTGATACGTCGCCTGAGGTTACTTGAACCTGTGGTCCGATAGCTTCTACAACTGCAGCACCTTCTTTCTGGAAGATCACACCACAAGAGTGAGCGAATCTTTCATCAGTACCGTAGTTGTTACGTGAACCATAGTTGGTTCCAGTTACAGCTTCGTCGTCGAGCATATCTTCGCCAACGAATGTTCCTAAGTTTCCAGGTGATGTTTCACCAGGGTCAGCAGCACCAGCGGTTCCGCCTAACTTAGTACCATAGTTTCCGAAGAATGGTACGTTCATTGACTTGTAGATCTTGATGCCTGCAATTTCAATGATACCGTTACCAGACTGTAAAGCAGTACCTTGTACGTCACGGTTGATTAGACCGTTAGAATTTACGTTCTGGATAAGAGCGTAGTACTGTCTTGGGTTAAGAACAGCTACTCTTCCTGCACCACTTACACCCTTCTCATCTAAAGCTGCCGCGGCATCATAAAATGCGTCCACGAGCTTATCTGAGTCGTATGCGTTAGCAGCTAGGTTAGTTGTACCAACACGGATCTGTGATCCACCTGGTTCTACGAAACCTGTAGCAGAAACTGGTGAAGCTGCACGAGCACCACGAACGATAGATCTGAAGATCTTACGGTCATATGTTTGTGCTAAAGCATAACCAATTTTCCTTGAGATCTCGCCACGTAACTCGTAGTGGGCAAGTGTCTCATCTAATTCATATACGAATGCTGAACTGATTAAGAGGTCATCACATGTGACTGTCTTCTCAGCTACTGGAGGCGCATTGTCACTGTTACCTAGTATTGATTGCCCTGGGATATGGTACTCAGCCTTCGTTCTACCTGTGTAGATAAACTGAAGTGACTTACCATTCTTAAGGGTTCTCTTTGTAACTAGATCACGTGCAATAGCCTCATGTTGGAACCCTTTAAAGAGTTCACCACTAAACAATTGGAGATAAAGATCTCTGTTGTTTGACGCATTACCTGTAGCGTTCGCCCTACCTTGAAAGGTTACTGGCGCGGTACTATGCGTACTTTGTTGAGCCATTGTTATGGATAAAGTTTATATGTACGTTTCTCAGCTGAAATTTTTTTGATCAATTTTTTGTGGTCTATCCCACCGTCTAGACGGCAAATAGGTATCCGCGTACGGGCTAAATGCCAAATTAGGAAGAGGTCCGACTCTGAGGTGTCTCTTCCCTTAGTTGCCGTTCATGATGTTGAACATGCGACCATTCTATATAACAAAAAAAGAGTAGCAATCCGAAGACTGCTACCCATAATTCATTTAATTTAGTAAGAGGGTTCGCCTTCTGGCTCCTCTTCTCTTTCTTTTTTTTCTTCATCTGTTGTTGATTCAGGGGATGGTCCTAACCAAGTTATTGATGCAGGAGAATGAGTACTTTGTTGAGCCATTATTCAGACTCTTTCTTCTCTTCTTCCTTTGCTGGAGCTTCGGGTGTTTCGTATCTCCGAGCAGGTTTTTTATCTGTGTTATTGTTCGGCATTAGAATTTAAATTTAGCACCTAGTTTTGTGCCATATGATGTATCAGCAACTTCGTCAGTAACGAAGGAGAGTTCCCCATAAAGATCTAACTTCTCGTTGGCTGCGAATTTTACTCCGCCTTTACCTGAGAAATCAGTACTACCATCTACTCCATCAGCTGCAGAGAAAGCAGGACCACCCTGAATGTAATATCCAAGAGAACCTACATCTCCTTCATAACCAACATGTAGATCAGTTTTTCTAGATGTATAGTCGTTACCTGTATAAGATGCGTTCGTTTCAACGTTGACATAAGTGCCAGCCATTGCAGGAGCAGACGCGATTGATGCTGCGAGAGCTAGTGCAAGTTTTTTCATTTAAATAATTAGATTGTTTTTGTGTAAGTTACGCCGCGATACTTAAGTTTTACTGACATAGCAAATCTCCAAGTACCAAGACCCCGTTCCATGCCTTGGTTTCATGCGTCCATAAAATTAATGGATGAACGGACGTGGCGTTAAGCGATAGGTGTGATTTCTTTAGCCGCTAAATCAAGCGGGAAGTTATGAGCATTACGCTCATGCATTACTTCCATACCGAGGTTGGCTCGGTTCAATACATCAGCCCATGTAGGGATGATTTTGTCATTTGAATCCACTATTGATTGATTGAAGTTAAACCCGTTAAGATTGAACGCCATAGTGGAAACTCCCATAGAGGTAAGCCATATGCAAGTGACTGGCCAAGCTGCAAGGAAGAAATGTAGAGCACGAGAATTATTAAAAGACGCATACTGAAATATCAGCCTACCGAAGTAGCCATGAGCAGCGACGATGTTATACGTCTCCTCCTCCTGACCAAATTTATAACCATAATTCTGTGATTCGTTCTCAGTCGTTTCCCTAATGAGCGAGGAAGTAACGAGACTTCCGTGCATTGCAGAGAAAAGAGCACCGCCGAATACCCCAGCAACACCGAGCATGTGGAAAGGATGCATGAGGATATTATGTTCGGCTTGGAATACGAACATAAAATTGAAAGTACCACTAATGCCAAGAGGCATACCATCACTAAAACTCCCTTGTCCAAATGGGTATACAAGGAAGACAGCAAAAGCTGCTGACACTGGTGCAGAGTAAGCTATAGAAATCCAAGGTCTTGCTCCTAATCTATAACTAAGCTCCCATTGTCTTCCCATATAAGCTCCGATGCCAATAAGGAAGTGGAAGACGACAAGCTGGTAGGGTCCACCGTTGTAGAGCCATTCGTCCAGACTCGCCGCTTCCCATATGGGGTAGAAGTGAAGCCCAATAGCGTTGCTACTTGGTACAACCGCTCCAGATATAATGTTGTTTCCATAAAGTAAAGAACCAGCAACTGGTTCACGTATCCCGTCTATATCAACGGGAGGTGCAGCTATGAATGCAATAACAAAACATGTAACTGCGGTTAAGAGTGCAGGGATCATAAGCACACCGAACCATCCCACATAGAGACGGTTGTCGGTGCTTGTAACCCAGTCACAAAATCTGTTCCAATCGGAACGTTCAATTGTGGCTGTTGTCATTTAAAAAATTCCAGGGATAATTTGTCCAGTTGTTATATATGTGCCGATAGCAATTACAAATCCAATCATGGCTAAACGTCCATTTAGTTCTTCAGCGTTGTGCATGATTAGTTCATTTTCGTTGTGATGGGTCATAAGTCTTGGGGGTGTTTCTTTTCCAAAAATGTTTTGTTTACCGTATTCGGTTATCGTTGTCATTAATCAAAAGATAAGTGGACAAGGCTGAGGACGATGAACTGTTCGGGTCAGCCTCTCTTATCTAAAATTTGACATCAGATCTAGATAATTTTTCCATTACGTCTTGTCTATAGGCTGGATCCTCGTCATATCTAGGATCACTCATAGCTCTAACAATTTCTTGTTGACTTCTATATACATCACCTGAAGTCTTAGGTGATTTACCACTTAACATTCTACCTTCATATCCTTGTACGTTGTCATACTGAGCTTTCAAACCATTGATTGCTAGTTGAATTTGATTAGCATCACCAGTATTAATCATGCTATCAAAAGCGTCCATCTGATCTGTTGATATATTGTCAGTAGCCCAATCAAGTAGCTGATTATACTTGGCTTCACCTCCTACAGAATTCTGTATAGAGTTGACTTCTGCATCACTTAAATCAGCTGCAGGTGCAGGTGTATCTTCTAGATTTGCTGCATACTTAGCCATTCTGAAGTAAGTATCGACTAGATCTTTGCTATCCATTTCGCCGAACTTAGCTAAAGTATCTGCGCTTAACTCACCAGTTTTTTCATATTCATCAGTAGCAAAAGTCAAAGCTTCAACAGTTGGTGTGACTTCAAATTCTGGTTCAGTTTTTTCTTCTTCTTCAGTACTAGGTTCAGCTTCTTCTGCTTTATCTTCCGAACCCATTTTCTTTTGGAGTTCGATATAAGCTTTTTCTAATTGCTGAGCATTCTCATATTTACCAGCTAGTAATCCTTCTTGTTGTTCTTGTATCTCTTTACCAACTGCTAAAGAATCTTGTTCTTCTGGAGTTAGATTCTCTGGAGTAGTTGCTGGTTGCTCAGACGCATTGTCATACGTTAATGTTTCTGCCATTTATTCTTCAGGGGTAGGTGGTTCCTCTTCTTCATTCATTGCTGGGTTTTTACTAGGGTCCATCATTGGTGCGGACATTAGTTGACCAGCTTGTTCAGTCATGGATTGCATTTGTGCAGCTTGTTGCTGTTGCTGCATCTCTTGCTGTAGTTGTTGTTCAGTCTTAACTAGATTAAGAACGTCGATACCTTGAGAAGCTGCTAAACGTTTGATGTATTCACTAGGATCAACAAACTTCATCAAAGCTTCTGGTCCCATTGTCTGTGCAATAGTTCCAACAAACTGTGTAAGGCTTTCTCTATCTTGTCCTCTACCTAATGCATTAACACCAGCAACTATTTGTGGTCTGACTAAATCTTTAGGTATCTTCGGTAGTTGATTACTACGTTGAAGTATATGTAATGTTCTATCCAAGTATGGAATAAGAAACTCAACTGTAAGCAGGGAGAATAAACCTCCTAATTGTTGCTCCAGTTCTAACTGAGTTAAGCGTACTTCCTCAGCTGTTGTGCGCTCACTTTGCCTGATATTCAGGATAAGGAAAGCATCACTAATTCTTCTTTCTATTGCCTGAGCCATCTCAGCTGCTGTTCTAAAGTCAGCAGTCTTGCCTACTTGTATAACGCCTACATCCTCAGGTCTTCCCTGAACAATTGCACCGTTACCAGCTTGAGCTATTGTTTGTGGCTTAGTCGTAGAACTAGGAGACACAAGGAATAAAACTTTTGCTGCTGCAGCTGCTCCTTCAACGAGAGCTTGACTCAAACCTTCTAGTGATCTTATATCACCTAGAAATTCTTCAACCCTGCCACGACCATAGTCTTCTCCATCCACAGTATTAAATCTGAGGACTAGCCAGGGACTAGTGTTCTTTGGAGCTGTGCTTCTAGTACCTTCAATAATCTTATCGAAAGCTTCTTGATGCCAAGTCCAACGTCCACTCTTCTCATCTATTTTGACGCAGGTATAAACCTCAACGTCTTTGTCTTCAGCGTAGCTACCAGTGGTCTCGTCTATACCAGTGTTAGGTTGTAGAACTTCCTTTGGTAGGTCTAATAGCTTGCGACTTATAAGTTCCTTCGTGACAATCTCTATAACGTTCCCGTTTCCATCACGATTAACAACGTAACGGTTGAGGGGATAGTTCTTGAGACCATCCTTGCCCATGAAAATTAAAGCATTTCCAGATACAATTAGATGTTTTAATGCTTGGTTCAGCACAACCCTATCGCTAGATGCGTTGATGTAATCCATTACCATCCTCTCCATCTTGGAGAAGGATAGATCTAGTTCACTTCTTACTTCAGCTGGTAGTTCTGTTCCTAGCTTATCGTCTCTAACTTGTAACTTGAAAAATGTTGTTTGTGGAGGTAGTAATGCAAGACCGAGCTTTGCGGCTAAGTTAACTACCGACTTGGCTCCAACCGATTGCCAAGGTGTACTTATATGTTTATGGTTGGAGCTTGTATCTTCTTTAACTAAATACGGCAACGTAAGTTCTGAACAATCAACTGCTGTACTAAGGAACTGTGTACGATTTGAGGACAGTTGATTATATCTTTCACGTGCTGTATACATTATGCGTAACCTGCTGGATTAATTCCCATTGAAGCTGCATCAGTAGGTGCTTGAACAGCTGCGAGATCCTTAACACCTCGTCTAGTTCTTTCAAGTTTTTTCCTAACTTTTTTATTTTGAGCTAATTTAATATCCTCATCTTCAGGTCTGATATTTTCATCAGCTAAAGCTGCACTTGCAGCTGGACCTTGTTGTCTTTGATAAGGTGTATTTTGTTTCGGTATGATTGCTGGTGGTGGAGCAGCTGCTCTAGCTTGTGAGCCACTCATAAGTCTACCTGCAGCAGTAGTAGCTAAACCTGTAAGAACTGCTTTTCCTATAGCTGAGCTAGCGAATGTTTTCACTAAGCCAACAATTGCGGGAGCGCACATTAGATTTCATCCTCCATGATTGAGTTGATATATTCGATAACACTGGCTTGACCAGCGCGGTACATAATTGATTCGATTGGTTCTTTAGGATGGATGGGTTTCCAACCGAAGTTTGCCTCAAGTTTATCTACAAGCTGATCCAACCTTTCGTTGTGGAGCTTAAGAGTATTGAGGGAGATTTGTGTTTGCATGTTCAAAAAAAGCTAGTGCTCTAGCTCTCTTGGTCATAGAAAATTGTGGAGCTTTGCCTTCGTACATAAGTCGATCACTAGCATCGGTCCAAAATTTTTTGTCTAAATATTTAGAGGTAGTATTTATACCTAGTGGTTGCATTATCCACTGAATAGTTGCCTTCCTAAGACGGTCCAAGCTAGGACTAGGAGAAAGACCCAACTCTGTACATACAAGAGTATTGGTCCCCACGTGGATTTGCTCGTCTCTTGAGATGTCAGCTGATACTGTTCGTAGAGCAGCGCACCCATTAAACCTAAAGAAAGGTAGGAGAACAAAGAATATAGCTCGTTCTGCGACAAGTGCTTTAGTAAGGGTATGGTCAGGGTGTTGAATCCAAGCATCTCTTAATTTAATTGCTTCTTTTTCTGCATTTTCATCTGCACCGTAGGTATCTACGATGTATTGGAGAGCAATATCATGCTTTATTTCGTCTTTTACGTTGCTCTCTAGGAGAGTCCTCGCAGATGCGGGAACCTCCTTATCAAGTGCTTCTGTAATGAAGTCGCCAACTGGTAACTCCATGTGGCGTATTGCGAGAGCACGGAGGATGGTCTCCTCCGCTCCATCTCTAAACTTGCCACGTGTGGGTTTAACTGGTGTCCAAGTTCTTTTACGGTTAAGTAATTTCTCATAAGGGTTATTCATTCTTGACAATCACATGTAATCGGTTCGTTATTTAATATCCCTTGCAAATAATCTTCGACTTCAGCTTTATCAATAGCAGCGTAAGCATCGCTTTTATCCTGAACGTCTCCCATAATTTGTAAGGCATAATAAAGTGAGGTTTGAGGAGACCGAAGCCACTCTTCCACGAACGCATTGTCGTAGGTTACAACGTCACTCCAAGAGTTAAAGCTGTATCCGTGAAGAAGTCCTGTGCGCTCATACATGAGCATAAGTTGATCAACTACTTTCTTATAAGTATCCCAACCAACTTCTGAAGCGATCTCTACATCGCCGTATTCAAAAGTTTCTATTCCAAAAGTGTCACTGTCTCTGTCCACAGTGCGTGCTATTGGAGGTGCGATTTCTGGGGTAGATGTGAAACCATCTAAACCCTTTGTTTTATATGAGACTGAAGCGGTAGGTGCTATAGCAAAAGCTCTATCCATATTAAATTCACGTGCTATATCAGCAGCGCCTTGGATGGCTTTATATAATTCAGTAGCCGCTATACCAGCCACACCTTCAGTCCATTCTCCTTTATTTACTTTCTCTAGCGCATCACCAAAATCTTTATAGGTGATATTATTTTGCCTTAAGAAATTAGCTAATCCAAGTACCCCGAGTCCAACTTGCCTATCGACTTTCGGTGATAAGTACTCTCCTGAATGATCGACGCCTGTTCTGCTATGTAATTCGCACAAACTGCGCATACCCTCAGAGAAAGCGAGGCGCAATTGTCCGATTTTACAGGCACTGAGAGCGACATGTTGGAGTAAACATGTTCCTCGTGAGGGCAAGAATACTTCCAAACATACGTTGGACCTGATTCGTTTTCCATTTTGATCGTGTTTTATTTTGGCAAGCCAAATGTCTCCACTTTTGATTCCGTGGAGGATGGCTTCTCTAGTTTCGTCTGAGGCAGCGAACCAGAGTTCTTCATTAAGGTTGACGCATCTTTTACACCAGGGAAGTTCAGCCCTGGGAACGCGCACGAACTCAAGAATATCGGCATGGTTAATATCGAGAGCAAGCGTAACCGCGCCATTCTTGTAATGTCCCCCTCTTCTAAGTATTTCATTTAAAGTTGAGTAGATTTTTGCAAAGGAAACTGGACCTGATGCAACAAGCCCTTTTCCATTTTCTGTTCCTCTTGGACGTAAGTTAGATAGGTGAACAGAGACTCCTGCTCCGTAGCGCAAAGCGTGCGAAACGAATCTCCAACTTGCTTCGATTCCATCTTTTCCCTCCATTGAGTCTTCAACAACGAAGACGGTACATGACACAGGTAGACGTGATTCTGGATTGTCAATCCAGTTTTGAACCCTGCCAGTTCTTGCTACTAATTCAGACATTTATACAAGGTTTAATAAATTCGGTGGTTTGTAATTTTCGCCTTTAAGTACTTTTCCGTCTTCCCTGTAAATAGGCTTTCCATCCTGTCCCAGTTTTGACATATTACTTTCATGGACTAGACGTAAGGCTTCGTCTAGATCCCACCCCAAGTTAGCTGCATACTGATAACACACATAGACAAGATCAGCTAGTTCTTTCAAAACTTCAGTATGTAGTGATGGATTATCTCTATACATCTGAGGTTCAACTTCTATGAATTCTCTGAACTCTTCAATAATCAGATCCTTCTGCAACATCCTGACTTTTGGTGATCGTGAGTTTGTCAGACGGTATGATTTGCGAAATTCTTTCGCTTGTTCTATGTTCGAGTTCATTTTCTAAATAATGGATGGCTTTTTCTAGATCACGTAGATCATCATTCTTGTAACCAGCACGACAAACATATTTAACGACATTACCTAAATGGTAATTTAATTCCTGATCCCTAATGAAATCCCAGGGTTGAATTTTGCCTCGTTTGTAGTGGCTTGGTCCTTTGCTATTTGATTTCATAATCCTTTGTGGGTGACCATAGGATTGGTTCTTTTTTTTCGTAATCCCAATCATCTGTAGTTAGGATTCTTGCAAGTCTTGCATTGGCTATAGCTGTAACTGGTGTGTAACCTTTCTCATAAAATGTTTCACATACAGTTTTCCAACTCCAACCTTTTTCTTTAAATATGGAAGTAGCTCTCTTTACGCCAACACCAGGTACTCCAGAATATCCATCTGTATTATCACCTGCCATTGTCTGAATAAGATGCCATTTAGCACCATCTTCAGCAGTGATGAGTGTGCTGTTTTCCATATCAAATAACGTCCCAGGAATTTGTCTCATATCCTTATCAGGGGATACGATTACATTGCCTGGATATTTTGTGGCGTATATACCAAGTGCATCATCTGCCTCGCATGTAGGCATTACAATGACTTCATACTCAGTCCTGAGTTGATTAATAATACGCTTGTATCCACAGGGTTTCTTACGATTTCTGTGACCTTTGTACTCAGGTAGGATTTTCTTCCTGAAATTAGTGCCGTCACTAAAGAAAAGAATAAGATCAGTAGCATGTCCAAACCTACTAGATATGCGTTTAAGTTCGCGTTTAACACATCCGTAGGCTTCGGAGAACTTGCTAGTAACAACGATGACATCATCGCCGAAGTCGATCTCGGATTCTGCAGCGGCACAACATTTGTAGACAATATAGTCTGCATCAATTAATAATTTCATAAATTAGTGGACCTCAGCCCAATTCATCCCTGCCTTCGACTCTGCAGCGATGTTTACTCTAAGGTTGTAATATTCCCCAGCTTGTGTAGCAGATAACTCTAATAAAAATTTCAAATCATCTACGTCTTTTTCTTCTGCTTCAAATTGTAATTCATCATGTATGAATGCAAGTTGTCTAGCAGATTTAGGTAAATTTTCATGTGTAATAAGCATCCAACGCTTCGCCAAAACGGCTGAAGATCCTTGGATGAGATAGTTTAATGCTTTGTGTTGGCTTTCGACGATGAGCGTACGCCCGTCAATAGCCAGGATCTTACCTGTGGAAGACCGCTCCTTAACAGCCGATAGCAATTCTGCCAAACCTGGGATTGCGTCAATGAATGCTTTCCTGACTTCTTTTCCTTTAGCTTTTGCTTTAGCTCTAGATAATTGCTTATCAACTGATAGTCCGATTTTTTCATCTCCAGCTCCATATAAAAATGCATAAGTTACGGTCTTAACTTGTCTACGAGTGATCCCAATTTTGTCAGCATTCTGTTGGTGTATGTCTCCGTTGAGAAGCACTTCTGCATATCTACCGTCGTCATATCTGCCGAGATAGTGAGCAAGCATACGTAGCTCAACCCCGCTAAGATCAGCACCAACCATTCGTAGACCTGGACTAGGTAAGAATAATTTTCTAAATCTTTCATCACTAGGAGTTTGTCCAAGATTTGGCTTTCGATGGGCACATCTAAATGTATTCGTAGCTACTGAACAGTGATGGTGAATCCTTTTAGATGTCGTACATAGCTTGAGCCATGCGTTCACGCCTTCGGATATCATCCCTAACTGCTTCTTCAAATCCAGACAACGTAGAAAAAGTAACGCAATATCCGTCCCAATATCCTTCAGTATTATCTCGTCGATCACTGGCTTGTTGCTTTTCAAGCTTATTGATTTGGGAGTCCAGCCATAATGTGTCTGTAGAATCCATGCAATGTGATCTCTTGAGGTAGGGTTTAATTCTTTTAGTCGTTGTGATTCAGCTCCTTCGACATAACCGAGTGTCCCGTTATTTCGTTTAGGAGTGAACATCGTTCCTCCAACGTAAGGGTGTTTTCTTCGAAGTATTTGAGTAGCTTCTTCCATCTCTCGTCTGAGAGTTGATTCAAGTTCCCAAGCTTTTTGTTCATCAAAGTACCATCCATGTATCTCCTGGTCTGTAAGTATTTGTGCGACTGTATGCTCTAGCGCAAGCCAGTCAGGTAAGGGTGAAAGTGGTCGCATAATTTCGTTGTTACAGCTACATCTTGTTCGCAATAAAGTTGCATTTCTGGAGACCATTCCTGCCAATCTGTTGTCTTACCAAATTCACCTTTGTATTCGTTTAATCTATGACCCCAAGCTTCTAAGGAATGTCTTCCAAAAAGTTGTAAAGGCATATGTTTTAATAATCCTTTATCTCTACGTTTCCAATCAATATCTACCAAGTTCGGATGAAAAAGACGTGATAGAAGGAGAGTGTCAACAATAGCAGCACTGGTAGTGAAAAAATGGTAGATCCCACGAATAGCTGGTAAGTCAAAGCCGATAATGTTGTGCCCGACAATAGTATCTGCACTAGCCAGCCTGGATAACCCCTCGGTAATTGAGTATTGGTTATTTTTTTCATCATTAAATGATTCGATTGTGTTAGTGTCGGTCTCATATATAGATAGACAATGAATACGTGTTAAATCATGTAGTAATCCATTTGTCTCAAGGTCAAATACGGCGATCATTTCTCCAGACATATGTCCTATCCACAAACTGTGCTTTTTTGATCGCTTCCTTAGTTGGTGGTTTAGGTTTTACTATATTTTTCTGCCAATTTGGAATGAATTTTTGTTGTTGTTTCTCATAAGCTTTTTCTTTCTCAAGCTTTTCATTGTGTTCATACCACGGATGTTTGTATCTCTCAAAAATCCCTGGCTGGGTTGAATTCGGGTTCAGCTTCATGTTCTTCAAATCGACATGTTTGTAAGTTGTAAGTAAGATGTGAGCAGACTCCTACTTCGCCTGAATAGCGATTCTTAAGGAGTCGCAAAGTCGTATCGCTTCGTTCTTTATCGGATTGCTGATCTCTTTCGAGCGCAATGACCGTATCGCTAATCTGAGATATTGAATGACTTCCTCTGAGGCTGGATAATGAAACTCTGCCTCCTTCTTCTGCTGAATTTTTGTCATTGTTTGTCCTCCTTAAGTGACTTACTAAGAAGAGACTTATACCCGTACGTTCTACAAGTGACCTTAACTTTGTCATTGTGGTATCTATCATGCGGCGCTCATCGCCTTCAAGACCGCTCAATAATATTGATAAGTGATCTAAGAAGACAACGCGGCACTCCAACCCACTGGCAAGGTATTCAATTCTGTTGTATATAACGTCAGGATCAAAAGAGCCGAAGCCATCAAACAAGTAAAGATTCCAATTAGCAAGGGTATTACGAAAATACTCTTCAAGTTCCTTTTTGTCATGTTCTCCAAGGTGTAGTGGTTTACCTAGCTTGGAAGACATCAGCCCTAAGGCTGTTCGTCTATTCGATTCCTCAAGAGCCAAGTAGCCGACCCGTTCTCCTCTCTCGAGAAGGTGAGTAGCAAGTTCCCTGCAGAAGGAAGATTTTCCAGTACCAGTACCTGCAGTAATTGTCGTAAGCTCTCCGTATCTGATCCCGTGTGTTTTAGTTTGTAATCCAGTAAATGGGTACTCATGGTTGCATGGTGGTTCAGGTGTAGTAACTATTTCTAATAAGTCTTTTGCATCGATTATCCCATCAGGTTGATAGGCTTTCGCATCCCATATAGCTCTTCTTATCGCCTCCGAATCATTCGCTTGGAGCGCATCGGAAGCGTCTTTGTAGTTCTCAAGTCTTGCGATCTTGACCTTCCCAGGTGGTAGTACTCCCGCAGAATCCTCCGCTGCTTTCCTGCCAGCCTCATCTCCATCAAAGAAGAGAACAATCTCTTGATACCCTTGGAAGAAAGGTATTTGCTTCTGAATGTCTTTCTTTGCCGACGCTGCTCCGTGGGGTAACGAGACCATTGGCCAACCTGGCATAGCCTCATAACACGACGCAGCATCTAATTCACCCTCAGTAACAACAACACGTTTACCAGTACTAGGGAATAAATGCTGACCAAATAAGGTGTCAGTGGAAACTCCTTCATAGTAGAAATCTTTCTGTTTAGTTTTTACTTTTGCTCCTTGAAGTACTCCGTCGCTCGTAAAATAATAGAAGCGTAGAAGTTCTCCTTCTCGGAAGATTTTGTAGAATTGATTTGTCTTCTCTGATATACCTCGTCGTTGCAACCTTTGGGCTGAACCTTTAATTTGTACATCTGATTTCATTTGATGAGTGTGCTTTATCTCTCCCTCGCTGGGAGTATATGTTTGACACACAAAGCAATACATGTGTCCATCAGAATAGAGAGAATTCCCATCTGATGAACCACATGAATTGCAAGGTAGGTGTCTTTCGAATTCGCTTTCTATATCAACCACTCGAGTGGTATTTCTTGCCACGTTGTCCACGGAATATCATGTCGTTCGCACCACTGTGCGTACGTTGTTTTAGATTTTTTTGAAATTTTATTGTAAGGAGATTGGAAAACCATCCTTAAATCTATGCCTGGATTATCCCGTATGACTGCCAAGACCTTACGCCTATCTGATGGTTGCCAGTATCCTTTTGCTTCCAAGTAGACATGGTTAGGCAGAACAAAATCGGGAGTGTAATGATGGCTGATAGTATAAGAGAGTTTCTCAGATTCGTATTCATAGGATATACCTAATCCATCTAGTAATTTTGCAATCTGTTCTTCAAGACCTGATCTAAATTTACTATCTTTTCTTTTCTTTAATTTATTAAAAGCTTTCTTAGCCCAGGCTAGTGATTCCTTAGAAGTCGTCATCTTCTAACGAGGAGGGTGAAGCATCTTGCACTGGGTTAGGTGCATCAGCCTTGAACCCTTTACACTTTCCAAATAACTCAGCTGCTGATGCTTCATCTAAATCACCTGAGTCAACCCCAGCTGATCCATTAACTGAAACAACTTGCACGCCTGATAATTTTAAAGAGGTTCCATAAGTAACACCGTCTCTTAGTAGATAAGGTTTTTGTATGAATCCAAGTTTTACCTTTGAACCTTCATAAACTGGTGTATTTAAATCTTGTATCAGAGTTCCCTCTGTATCTACGATAGGTGGCTTCTTATCTTCAGCCCATGAGAACTTAATGATGTACTTATCTTTGGCAACTTCTTCCCATGGTTCGGGACGGAGAGTACTGCGCTTAGGATTCTTGAGTTTTGACTCAGCCCACTTCAGGCATTCAACTCTCTCCTCTTCCAAAGTGTCAATCAATTCTTGGTTAACTTCTGCACGCAAGCTGTAGCCATACTGTGATGGCTTTAATACAGCTTGATAACCACTCAGGGTTACAGGTGAAGGTGTTACATGGATAGCTCTAGACATCGCATTCTGCCTCCTCTTTAGGAGAAGGATTTAATGCAGCAAGTTCTTTAGCTACTGTTCCTCTATATTCTTTAAGCTCATTGATACGTGCGTCAATGCTCTTGAGTTGGTTCTCTTTAGCTTCTCTCTCTGCTTGTTGTAATCTCTCTTCAGAGACAACAATCACACGTGTAGGAGTAAAGAAGCTATCAAATAATGATGTGTACATTAACAAAAAAAGTATGTTGATTCGATTACGGATTCTGGTTTTAAGTCTCCTATAATCGGTGGTTCAGACTCAGCTCCAATTTGGTTAGCAAAGTCTGTTAAGTAATCGCGTTCAGCGAATAGGTGCATATATGTTTGTCTGACTATCCTTGATAGGTCAGTCATATCAGTTGCTCGACATAACACTGAGTCATGTATTAGAGCTATAGGTGCATCAAATTTCAAAGCAGATAGGCATAGCAGACTTGCATCTAGCGAATGTATTAAGTTCGGAGCTGTTGCAGCCTTATGCCTATTCTTATCTACTTGGTTACTATCAGCAGTAGCTACTTGTAGTTGGCATTCTCCTAATAGTTGTAGCTTAATAGTCTTGATCTCTTTCTTCATGATCTTCTGAGTAACAATGAAACCTGATGGTGTTACCCATTCAAGTTTCTCTGCTCCTCTCTTGATTGCTTTAGAGACCTCATCTTCTATCCATTTCATAACGGACATCGGACCAGGGACGATGACATTCATCGCATCCCTAACTGCTTTAACAGTTTGAGTTAACTCTTCCTTATCTACTTCTATACCATCATCTTTTAAAGCTTCCCTAATGTATGACCTATTACTAAATGGTTTAGCATTATATGGTATGGTCATAACCGTTCTCTTTGTTTTCTTACGATCCCAGTTAGGACGAAGCTTCTCGGGTATATTTCTCTTCGATAATTCAGCTACTACTGCATAAGCATCTTGTGGTTTCTTACTAGGTAAAACATTAACTAACTTAGCTGTCGATTTATCTTTAGCGAGACCAGCGAGAATCTGTAGACCACTACATGTAGCGTCTATAGCTATAGGTAGTCCAGTACTTAACCGATCTCTCTTAATGATGCAATGATAAAACTCATCACATGCTGCAAGGAATTGCCAAGGTTCATCGGCAACCTCCCATTCAGATAAAGAATCAATAGGATTCTCAGCTATTTGTTTTATTAACCATTCATTTTCATAAGTCCAATGCAGTCGATCAGACATAGTTTCCTTGTCTAATCCATATGTCGTTGCAACTTGGAACCTTAACCATCTCTCTGCTTCATCATCTATAAATGATTCATCAGCAAAACGAATAAGACTCTTACCCCAATCCGTATCTTGTACTGAGAGAAATGCGGGGAGAGGGTAGATTCTCCCACGGTAATCGAATGACCACGGAACAAACCATTTCTCTTTATCTTTAAACCTTGCAACTGCTTCCATTGTCATCCTTGTACGACAAGAACGTTTAAATTCATGCTGTTGCTTATTTAATACTTCTGCAGCCGCTCTTCTATAAGCCAGTCTTGACTCTCTGTTCTCAGCTATATCAGCAGGTTTCGGTGGTAAATCGTAGTGAACGATAGGGAGGAACTTACCTACACATCTCTCTTTTGCTTGTAACCTTTCGGATACATCAACGGTGAACGGGTTGAGAGTGTAAGCAACCTTCTGAACCTTGTTCAGAAAAGCGATTGGTGTTTCCCCCTGTATACATACCCCATCGCTCCGACGAACCATGTTATGTCCACGCATAACCTCGTTAAGCAAGTAACCACCTGGCTTTTCGTTGCTCCAATCGTTAGGTTCTATAAGCATTGGCCAAGCTAATGGGCTGAACAATTCAGCGTTAGCCATGACCTCATCTTTAATTTCCAAGAATTCAGGTGTGGGATCTATATAATTCACACGTTTATTACCTTCTTGCTTCATCGTTTTACGAAACCAGCCGCTGACTTCTAATACACAGTCAAGTAACCAGCCTCCTAATTTGACACGATTCGAACGACCCCATGATTTCCATTGCTGAACGTCATATCGATTCATTAGCGTTTGAATCACCACAACTTTCTGATGTGTCCCTATGGATTTATGCCAGTAATTTTTCTTCAGAGTTTCTAATAGACCTGGAGCACATCGCTCGTAATGTCGGATCTGACACTCTGATTCAACGGCTTGACCAATCGAATCACATACATTTACTAATTGATTACTTTTCTCCTTAGTACCAAAAACTTTATCGATAGTTATTTTACAAGTAATAGCAGCAGCAGCATCAGCCTCAAGATTGGTTAAGTATTCAGCAATCTCTTTAAATGCTCTGCCAGTTTTTCCTTCATGTATTCGATTATTAGTTGCTTCTATCTGTTTAATTACTAAAGGTAGGAGAGTATCAATAGAAGCAATTCCATATATAGCTGCTGATGCATATTCCTTTTCTTCTAATGTTTTGGTTTGATCTCTTAATCGTTTCAAACCTAACCTTATTTGATCACGCTCAAGTTCAACTTGCGCATCAATTTGAGCAGGTGTTGCCATAAAAAAACGACTCTGGTTTAGGGTTATGCTTTAAAGGTTTGATATTACCTACGTGGATCTACTACAAATAAAGAAGGGTCAAGGTGTTACCCTTAACCCTTACCTATGTGGATTTAGAACAACTCTCGTCTTGAAAACCATTTGATCTACAATGAAAGCAAGGAGAGGTGGTCGAGTGGTTGATGGCTACGGTCTTGAAAACCGTCGAGGTGAGAGCCTCCGTGGGTTCGAATCCCACCCTCTCCGTACTCCAAAAATGATTCGAAACCAGCGCAGGGGTTAGCTTATCCATAGGTTATAAGCTTGTTTTACGCTGAATTCTGACGATTATGGTCACTCTGGACCATGATGAGTGTGCTTTAAATATTGCTCATTGCATTACGTCTTGCTTGGTCTGAAACCTTAGCGTAACGCAGCGTTGTTTCTATACAAGAGTGT
>VTLG01005972.1_pt1 | contig 29289 bp, 47 predicted proteins | sample 4694571 | NCBI WGS metagenome assembly VTLG01 (sample SAMN12604809, study PRJNA352737) | marine metagenome | biome: ENVO:00000447; feature: ENVO:00000209|ENVO:00000569|ENVO:01000036; material: ENVO:00002151; isolation source: viral sequences binned using virsorter ...
GTAAAGAAAACCAAAAAATAATACAAAACAATTCTATAACTTTACAAAAAAATTCACAAATATATCGTGATAATATAGATGCAATAGACGCAAAAATAAAAAAGGTACAAGAAGAAATAGATGCAGAAAGGGAAAGAGAGGAAGAAGAACGAGAAAGAGAAAATAGAAGGAGTCAAAGAAGATCTGAAAGGAAAGCACAAAGAGAAAGGGAAGCAGAACAGCTAAGAGCTTTACAAGAAGAAAACAAAAGAATGGCTATAGAGCGTATAGGTGACGAAGAAACTAGAGAACTTGCATTATTAGATTTTGAAAAAAATTTACAATTAGAAAAGATAAAAGACGCAAATAATTTTGAGGAACAAAGACTACTAATAGAAGAAAAGTTTGCACAGAAACGAGCAGATGTACAAGCAAAATATATAGATGAAATTGTAAAGGATAATAAAGATGGATTAGTTACACTAAGTAAAGATGCTGATAATATTATGGCTGAGATAGAACGAAGAATACAAGAAAGAGAAGACGAAGAACAAGCTAAATATGAACAAAGACAACAAAACAAAGCAGACTTTATAGCTAGTCTTGATGAACAAATGTTTGGAGCAGCTAAGGCGTTAGGAGGTAAAAACAAAAAACTACAACAAAAGTTAGCTATAGCAGAAACTGCGTTTTTTACGGGTAAGTCTATAGTACGAGCGTTAGCAGATATACCGGCACCTTTTGGAATAGCACAAGCACTTATACACGGTGCAATGGGTGCAGCACAAATAGCGAATATTAGAAACGAAAAAATAGGAGATGTAAACGGTACAGAAACAGATGTACAACAAATGATACCAGCGAGTACAGGGGCTTTTGAATTAGGTAATATGCAACAAAACGCAGTAAAAGCGTTTGTAGTAGAATCAGAAATTACAGATAGTCAAGCACAAATGGCAGACATAAATAGAAGAAGTACTATTTAAAAACAAAATAAGTACTAATAAATTATATTATATAGTATATGAGTAAGAAAACAACAAAGATTACAGAACTTGTTATAAGTGAAGAAAACGAAGCGTTAGCAATAGACGCAATTAGTTTAGTTACAAGTCCAGCTATAGAAGTAGATTTTGTATACTTTAACAAGTCTAAAAATAATTTAACATTTGCAAAAGTAGACGAAGAAAAAAGGGAGTTAATAAGTCCAGCACTTATACCTAACAAACAAATATATAGATACGACGCAAATACAGACAGTGAATACTACGTATATTTTAGTAAAGATACTGTAAAGAAAGCAGCATATAGTTATTTAAAACACAATAACCACCATAAAGCAACTTACCAACACGAACAAAGAGTAGCAGGCGTATTAACTGTAGAAAGTTGGATAAAAGAAGGTGATCAAGACAAAAGTAAATTATACGGTTTTGATTTAGCAAACGGTACGTGGTTTGTAAAAATGAAAATAGAAAACGAAGACCTTTGGCAAAGAATAAAAGCAGGTGAAATAAAAGGTTTAAGTATAGAAGGTTATTTTATAGACAAATTAGAACAAATGGGTAAACAATACACAGACGAAGAAATTAGAACTGCATACAAAGAACTACAAGCAGAAGGTAAAATTAAAGTTGAGTTATCATTAAAAAAAGATTTAGAAAAAACAAGTAAAGTTTTAGAGCAAATAATTAAAGAACAAGAATTTGAAATAAGTGAAAGTAAAAACTATGTTTCAGATTTAAATTCTGCAGCTTTTGTAGTTAAAGAAATGAAAAGTAAAAGTAAATTACTTAACAAAAAAATATCAGAACACGGCGATACTATACGTAAAATGGAAAAAGCTTTAAAAGATTTAGGAGTAAATCCACAAAATCAAAACACTATAATAGAAGCAGACAGGTTAATACAAAAAGGTTTTGACGCAAGAAAGAAAATAGGAACAGCTACAGACAAAATAATAGAGGCAGCTAAAAAAATAAAATAAAATGTATAAAGACTACGAAATAAAATTAAACGCTATACTAGACAAGCACAAAGGAGTACAGAAAGTTGAGTTAGGACTTGTAGACGATTTAAACAAATTAAAAAAACAATTTGACACTAAAATAAAACCTGTTTTTAAAGAAATATCTAAAGACAAACAAGACTTAATGCAAAAAGGTAAAAAAGCAGAACAGACAGTTAATAAAATAGAAGACGAAATAGAACAAAAGTTAAAACTTGTAGAAAAAGCAGCTAAAGACTTAGGTATAAATATAAGTGAAATACGAGAGTACGCAAGTCTTAAAACAGTTTTAAGTATAGTACCGGATATGCGTAAAGTTTTTCAGTCAGTACAATAAAAACAAAACAAAACATAAATTAATATATTATATAGTATAAAACAATAGAAAAATGGATTTAAAAACACAAATTTTAAAAGCTTTAGGTCTTAATAAAGACGTAGAAGTTAAGTTAGAGTACCAAGCTAAGCTAACAGACGGTACTATTATCGTTTCATCTGCAGACGATTTAGTTGCAGGTGCAGACGTATCTATATTAGCAGAAGACGGAACTACTATGCCGTTACCTGTTGGTAATTACGAAACAGAAGACGGTACAAGTTTTACTGTTGAAGAAGAAGGTGTAGTTGCAGAAATTGCAGTAGTAGAAGAAGAAGAAGCACGTAAAGAAGAAGAAGACTACAAAGACGAAGAAGAAGTAGAAATGAACGAAGAAATTGTAGAAGAAGTTGTTGAACCTTCAGAAGTAGAAGAAGCAAGACACCCTAAGAAAATTAAAACTACAGAAGAAATAGAGTTTAACAAAGAAGAAGTTATTGCAGAAATTGGTGCAGTAATTAAAGAACTATTAGCTGAGGTTAGAAACGACGTTAGTAGATTATCTGCAGAGTTAGACGAAATGAAAAACACTAACGAAACTTTAGAAATAGAAAAAGAAACGTTAAGTGCACAATTAGAAGCAGTGAGTAAAGAACCAGCTGCAGAACCTGTAACTACAAACAAGTTTACGACTAACAAAAAAGACGTAACACCTGTAGAATACAGAAAAATGACAAGACAAGAAAAATATTGGTATAACTTAAATAATAACTAAAAAATAATAAAACGATGGCTTTAACAATTACATCAAGTTCTTACGCAGGTAAACACGCAGGACTATACGTTAATGCAGCTTTAAAAGCAGCGGATAGTTTAGAGTACTTAACAGTAAGAGAAAACGTTAATTACAAAGAGGTAATTAACAAGGTAGCAGGATCAGACCTAGTAAAAGACGCAACTTGTGACTTTACTGAAAATTCTGCAACATTAACATTAACAGAACAAGTATTAGAAGTAGAACCGTTTCAGATTAACATTGACGTTTGTAAAAAAACTATGTTAAGTGACTGGTCTTATGAGAAAATGGACGATTTTGTTGCTTATGCAATGACTTACTTATCAGATAGTATTGCAGATAGTATAGAATTTAACATATGGCAAGGTAACACGTCTACGTCAGGACAGTTTAACGCTTTATCAGCGTCAGGTATGACTACTTCGTCAGCGTCTGCAGCTTATTCAGCAGCTAACATTATTGCTAACTTAGGAACTTTAGCAGCTGATATACCAGCGAGTGTTTACGGTAAAGACGATTTATATATCTATATGAACAAGAAAACTTACAGATTCTACATTTCTGCAATTTCTGCTTTATCTGCATTTCCTTTTAACCATATGGGTGAGTACACACCAGAATTTGAAGGTATAAAAATTGCAGTATGTTCAGGTGTAGCAGATAATGTAATGTTTGCAGGTCAAAAGTCTAACGCATTCTTTGGTACGTCTTTATCTAGTGACTTAACAGAAGTTAAAGTTTTAGATATGGGTGACATCACTGGTAGCGACGTAGTTAGAATGATTTGTCGTTATACAGCGGGTGTACAAGTTGGTGTACCTTCAGACTTTACAAAACAATCATAATTATTAACCTTTAAAACTATAACAATATGGCTTGTGAATTAACAAAAGGTAGAGCGCTTGACTGTAAAGACGTAATGGGTGGTGTAAAAAACATTTACTTTGCACAACACGAAGACTTAACAATTACGCATTCAGCAGGAGCACTAACACAAATAGCAGGTGCAGGTGGTTATAGTGCAGGTTATTATAGGTACAGAATACCAAAAGGACAGGCAAACTTTGTAGAAACTATTCAGAGTTCTGTAGAAAATGGTACTGTATTTTATGAAGGCGCTATAACGCTTAATTTACATAAGTTAGGGTTAAACGACCGTAACGAAATTAAATTACTAGCACAAAACAGACTTATAATTTTTGTAGAATTATATCAACAAGTAAGTGATAAAAACGAAATATGGGCGTTTGGAGTAGAAAACGGTTGTGAATTAACTGCAGGTACTGCTAATAGTGGTATGGCGTTTGCAGATTTAAATGGCTACAACCTCACCTTCACGGCACAGGAATCTTTTCCGTGTCTGAGGTTAGCACAATATACTTCTGTACCGTTTGACAACTTTACATTAACTACAGTTGTGACTTCTTAAACCTTAATTGGTTTTGTTTTCATAATCAAGAAGGGGTGGCAATAGCTACCCCTTTTTTTAAATTTTAAAAAACTATGTATAAATTAAAAGACGAATATAAAGGTTGTACAGTTAGTACAGGCGGATACGCAATACTATTAGACAACGTTACAAGCGAACAAGTAGAAAATTTAGGATTAAAAGACTACTTTACAAAGACTAAGAAAAAAGCAGTTTCAACAAAAGACAAATAAATTACTTGTTTTTATATTATATAGTATGATAACAGGGGTTTACGGTAGTACAGTAGAAGCATATCTAACTTTAGAAGATAAACGAATAAATACAACAGTATCTAAAAGTGCTATACGATATTTATTTAAGTTTACTAACGATATGACTAAAGACGTTAAATACAGTTATGCAGAAAGTCTAGTACACAACGACAGATATGTTAAATGCACGTTTTTACACAATACTACAGATAACTTATACGAATACAAAATTAACTTTAAACCGTACGGTTTTTGGAAGTACGAAGTTTTTGAAGTTAGTTGGACAGGTGCAGTAGCTATAAGTGCAGGTAACGCACCAACAACAGAAAACGAGGTACTACCTGTAGCAGGTACACACGGAATTGTACAAGGTAAAGTAGAAGAAGGTAAACTATATATACAAGAAACAGAAGGTTCAGAACAAGTAAGATACACAAAACATACAACAACAGAAACTAATTATTTATATACAAATTAAAAACTATGAGTTTAATAGACAGTAACAATATTTTATTAAGGGAGCAATTAGGTAAAGGTGACGGTGTAGTGTTTACTACAGCAAACCAAACTACAAAAGACTTTTACGCAGTACATTTTGTAACAGAAAGTGTAATAGCGTCAATAACTATGGCTAACTTAACAGGAGAAAGTGCACTACAAACTACAATACCAGCAGGTACAGTAATATTTGGTAGGTGTACACAAATACAACTTACAAGTGGTGTAGCAATAGGTTATACAGAACACGACGGTAAAACAGGCGAATAATGAGGTTAGGACTAGGCCTAAATATTAAAACTACAGGTAGCCCGTTTACACCCGCTAATTTAGGGGGTTTACAAGCTTGGTTTAGAAACGCTACAGGAATACTAGAAGGTGCAGAAGATCCAGCAGAAGACGGCGACAATGTTACACAATGGACAGACCAAGGCGGTAATGATAACCACCTAACAGCACCGGACAACTATTTTCAATTTGACGCAGCAAGCGGTGGTGTAGAAAGTGCAGACGCAAGTAATGATAAATTACATTTGTCAAGTCAAATAAATTTTACAGGTCAATTTTCTATGTATATGCGTGTAAAGTTTAGTACTTTTAGTAGTGGTGCTACAGATTTGTTTTTTTACGATAAAGACAGTAGTAGCCAAGACTTTTTTAGAGTACAAAGCACAAGTGAAATACGCGGTAAAATAGACAATAGCGCAAAAATAGGTTTTAGTACTACAATAGAAACAGGAACTTATTACAATATAGGTGTAGAACGTGACGGAACAAATAGGGTTGTTGTATATTTAAACGGTACAGGACTAACACAAATAACAACATCAGGTTACGAAGCAGGTGTAGTAAGTGGTACTTTAGATATTGACGCAATAGGGGGTTCTTTAGACGGTATTATTAAAGAAATTGTGATAACAAATCAAGCATTAAGTACAACTGAACGTTCTAATTTACAAGCATACTTAGCTAATATATAGATATGAAAAAGAAAAAGAAAGTAGACTTTAAAGACAGTATTTTAAATATTAATTTAGAAACACAAACTGCACCTATTATACAGGAAGCAATGGGTAAAGATTATATAGAATACGGTACAGAAGACTACAGAAACACTTACCCGCAGTTTTTAATAGATTTATACTATAATTCAAGTACACACGCAGCAATTGTAAACGCTACTGCAGATATGATAGCAGGAGAAAGTTTAACAGTAGAAGAAACAGACAATTTAGAAGCTTTTGTAAAACTAAAAAAGTTTATAGCACAAGCAAACGGTAAAGGTGAAAGTTTACATAGTGTAATTAAAAAACTAGCTTTTGATTTTAAACTACAAGGGGGTTACGCTATAAACGTAGTTTGGAGTAAAGACAGAACAACTATTACAGATATATACCATATACCTGTAGAACGTATTAGAGTGGGTAAACCGGACGTTACAGGACGTGTTACAGAATACTACGTAAGTGCAGACTGGAGTAATACAAGAAAAAACAAACCGCAATGTATACCAGCGTTTAATTTAAACGACAGAACAAGTCCTAACGCTATTATATACGACGGTATGTATAGCCCTAATATGCAACTATACAAAGTACCGGATTACGTTGCGGCTTGTAATTGGTGTTTAATTGACCAAAAAGTAGCAGAGTTTCATTTAGCTAATATAGAAAACGGTTTTGCCGGTTCTTATTTTATTAGTTTTGCAAACGGAGTACCTACACAAGAAGAACGCAGACAAATAGAAAACAGTATAGTTAAAAAGTTTTCAGGATCAGGTAACGCAGGTAAATTTGTACTTACATTTTCAGACGATAAAAACAGAACACCGGAAATAACACCTATTGCAGTAGCAGACGCAGATAAACAATACTTAGCTTTACAAGAACTTTTAGTACAAAACATACTTACAGGTCACAGAATTACGTCACCTATGCTTGTAGGCATCAAAAACAGTACAGGACTAGGAAATAATGCAGAAGAACTAAATAGTGCTTTTGAAGTATACTTAAATAGTGTTATTAAACCGTTTCAGAATAACCTTTTAATGTGTATAGGTAAGATATTAGAAGTAAACGATATTAACTTACCTATTTCTATAGAACAATTAAAACCTATTACGTCAAGGTTTACTATAGAAGATATGAAAGAGGTAATGACTACAGACGAAATACGTGAAGAACTAGGTTTAAAACCATTAGAAGAAGGACAAGACTTAAAAAGACAAGATTACGCAAAAGTAGGTAGTATTGTAACAGACGGTAAAGAATTACCTTTATTTGACACTATAGAAGAAGCAGAAGAAGAAGCGTTACGTATGGGGTGTAAAGGTTACCACGAACACACACAAGACGGTAAAACGTACTATATGCCGTGTGAAGACCACGAACAAACAATAAATTTAAACGATTGCGGTTGTAAAGAAGAATTTATAAGTCCAAACCCTTGTGAAGAAGGTTACGTACCATACGGACACAAAATAAAAGACGGTCGTAAAGTACCTAATTGTGTACCTTTAGAACAAGCAGAAGAATTAAAAAAATGTGATTGTGATAACCCTAAAGGTAAGTGTGTAGATAAATGTAGAAAGTACGAACAAACCGAGTTAGACAAATTTATAGAACAATACGGTGAAGACGAACCTAACAGTGACGAATGGACTTTAATAAGTGACGAAAAAGTAGAAGAAGAACACGAAGACTTTGACTTTGAAAACGAATTAAACGACATAGCAAACTATGAATTTGCAACTACAGGTACAGCAAGACCAAACAGTAGATCGGAACAAGACGGACTAGACAGGGATTTTAACTTATATAAAGTAAGGTACGAATACGCAACAGCAATAGCAAGCCCCAACACTAGAAACTTTTGTAAAAAAATGTTAGCAGCAAAAAAAGTATATCGTAAAGAAGACATTTTACAAATGAGTAATAAAAAAGTAAACGATACATACACAAACAAAGATGGTCGTGTAGTAGGTTGGGGGCCTAACGGTGACGCAACATACAGCGTATGGTTATACAAAGGCGGCGGTAATTGTGGACATTTTTGGCGTAGAAAAATATACTTTTATAAATTAGGAGTAGCAACAGGTAATAAAATACAAGACGCAACAGACATAGTAGGTACAGTAGAAGCAAGAAGTAGAGGTTTTTACCCTAAAGCAAACGACAGTAAAGTAGCACGAGCACCAAAAAATATGCCGAATAACGGATTTTTAAATTAAGAATATGAGTTACGTTTTATTTATATCAGAAAACAAAATAAAAGACAGTACCGCAATAGGTGGTAATGTAGACAACGAATTTTTACTACCATACATAAAGGTAGCACAAAAGAAATATATAGAAACTAAGTTAGGTACAGACCTATTTGTAAAGTTACAAAACGATATTACAGCAGGTTCTTTAAGTGGTGTATACCAAACCTTAGTAGACGATTATATACAAGACGCTTTAGTACATTGGTCGTTTTACGAAGCTTTACCGTTTTTACGTTATAAGGTAATGAACAATAACTTAGTACAAAAAAACGCAGAAAACAGTACACCTTTAACACGAGAAGAAGCACAAGACCTTAGAGAAGAAATAAGAAACACAGCAGAATTTTACACCGAACGACTTATTGACTATATAAAACACAATACCGCAAGTTACCCTGAATACAATACAAATACAGGTAGCGATGTTAATCCGGACAGAAACGCATTTTACAGTGGTATGAATTTAGAATACGACAGAAACCAACGTGAAGAAATTAAAATAGATAATTTTATTAAGTCAAATGAGTACTAAAAAAAGTTATAAACCAAAAGCTAAGAACGAAACAGCTTTAAAAAAATATATACAAAGTGCCACTAAAAACAGCAACAAAAGACACCGCAGAAACAATAATAGTAAATAGTTCTGTCATAGGATTTACGACATTTGCGGAAATAGAAATGGTATTAAAAATATTACTATTATTATTAACTATAGGCTATACTGTAAACAGGTGGTACACACACTACAAAAAAAATAAATAATGAAAACAATTTGTAAATTATTATATTACATAACAGGTATTTGTTTAGGTAAATGCGACCTAAATTGTAAAAAAAAATAATGAATTTAAAATATTTTAAACTATCAGAATTTGATAGTCCGGACGAAGTAGGATCTGGTTCTAAAATGAACTATACATTTTTAGAAAAACTAGACCAAGCAAGAGGACTAGCAGGTATACCTTTTAAAATAACAAGCGGGTTTAGAACAGAAGCGTACCAAGACGACTTGACTAGACGCGGGTATAAGACCGCAAAAAAAGGTACGTCACCACACTTAAAAGGACTAGCAGCAGATATAAGTGTAAAAGACAGTAGACAAAGATACATAGTTATTAATAGTCTATTGTTAGCAGGTTTTACACGAATAGGTATTGCAGACACTTTTATACACGTAGATTTGGACACAGAAAAATCACAAAACGTAATTTGGACATATTAACTAAATTTATATATATTATGGAATTATCACAAATTGACTGGACTACATTAGTTTGGTCATTAATTGCAATTGTAGAAGTTGTAGTAAGACTTACACCTTCTGAAAAAGACAACTCTATTTTAAACAAGGTTGTTTGGTTTATAGATAAAGTAATACCAAACAGAACTAAGTAATGGGTACAAACCGTTTTAGGTTAAAACCCCACGAAATAGATGTACTAATGAAAATGCGTTCGGAGCAAGTCAATAACGTTTTAGTTATAGGTGACTTGCACGAACCTTTTTGTTTACCGGAATACTTAGACTTTTGTAAAGAACAATACGACAAATATAACTGTAACGAAGTCGTGTTTATAGGTGATATAATAGACAATCACTATAGTAGTTATCACGAAACAGACGCAGACGGAATGGGTGGTAAAGACGAACTAGAACTTGCAGTAAGTCGTATACAAAGGTGGTATAACGTATTTAAGAAAGCAACAGTTGTAATAGGTAACCACGATCGTATTATAATGCGTAAAGCACAAACAAGTTCAATTCCTAGTAAATGGATAAAATCATATAAAGACGTCTTAGAAGTACCTAATTGGACGTTTACAGAACGATACGTTAAAGACAATGTACAATATTGCCACGGTGAAGGGGGTACTGCACGTACAAAATGTAGAGGTGATATGATGAACACAGTACAAGGACACTTACACACACAAGCATATTGTGAACACTACGTGGGTCGTAATTTTAGGGTGTTTGGTATGCAAGTAGGTTGCGGTATTGACTTTAAACAGTACAGTTTTGCATACGCAAAGGCAGGTAAAAAACCAGCTATAGGTTGTTCTGTAGTACTAAATAACGGTACTTTACCTATAAATATATTAATGGATTTATAAAATTTAACTTAATTTTCTAGATAACATACTACAATTAACACCTTAAATGTTAATAACTTTTAAATAATTTTGTTTAAAATTGTGTTAGTAATAAAATAATTATTACATTTGTACTATTATTAACCAATATTTTAATTATGAAAACGGAACTAAAAAAAGACGTCTACAAAATTATTGAAAACGGGGAACATATCAATACATTAGACGCAACAGAACGTATTGTAAAACTTGCAAACGATTACAGTACTAAAAAAATGATTAACTTTATAACTAATGTACTAGATACTTATTTATTAGACAATATAAGTATAAGAGCTTTAGAAAACAAAAGAGAAGAATTGTATAACTTAAATAATAAAAAAGATGTTTAAAATAACTAACAAACAAACAGGATTTAAGCAGTATAGAAACAGTAAAGATACTGCAGACTTTGTATTTAAAAACGATCATAATAAATACACTATAGAAGAAATACCTACAATAAATACAGAAAAAATACAAAAAATTATAGAAGGGTTTTTTACTATAGTAACTGTAGTATTATTATTTACATTTAGCTATATATTACTATGGACGGTATACTAATTTAAAATATAAAATAAGATGAATTTAATAAAAACAACAAACATTAAGGAAACTGTAGCAGAAATAACTACAGCAGTACAAAACGGTGAAGTAAACGCTTTAGAAGCTTATATAAATTTAAAGAAAATAGAAGAAATTATAAAACAAGTAAAAAAGAATGTAGACGACTTAGTAATAGAAGAAGCAGCTAAGTACAATACTAAAACTTTTACTACATTTGACGCAGAAGTAACTTTAAAAAGTTCTGCTAGTCGTTACGATTATTCTAATATACCAGAAATTGTAAACAAAGAACTAGAATTAAAAGCACTAAAAGACAAACATAAAGCAGCTTTAAAGTCTAATGTTATAGATCTTGATACAGGCGAGTTAGTAGAAGCACCAATAGTTAAAGGTGGTAAAGAAGTAGTAAGTATAAAATTAAACAAATAGGGTAAAGCCGAAAACCTAATAGAGTAGGCAAAATAAATTAATATTATGAAAACAGCAAAAGTAACAAACGTACAAGGTAGTGGTACATTTAAAGAATTATTTGTATTTGAACTACAACTAGACAACGGCGACACTGGTAAAATTTACAAAAAAGGACAAGACGCAGGCGTTAAAGTAGGTGACGAAATAACTTACACACTAAACGACAAAGGTAGTATTAAGATACAAAGGGAACAATACCAAAATAACAGTTATACTAACAAGTCTAACCAAGATGTACAAAAGTCTATTATTAGACAGTCAAGCTTAAAGGCAGCAGTAGAACTATGTAGTTCATATGTAAAAACAGGTACGAGTGTAAATACTGCAGACGTACTAAGAATAGCAGACACTTTTACAAGTTGGGTTAATGGTTCTGAAACAGAGTTGACAGCAAAGACAGAAAAAGTAGTTGCTAAAATGGATAACTCAGATTTACCTTTTTAATGATAAAAGAAGGAATAACGGACAAAAAAGAAGTTAAAGAACTTTGCGATATTGCTACTAATATTGTAGGACTAGAACAAGGATCTTTAATTTCTCAGTCACGAAAGCAGCCGTACACTTTAGCAAGACAAGTAGTTAGTAATATATGTTTACATAATGGTTTACATTTTGAAACTATAGCTAAGGTGTTAAATCGTGATCGCACAAGTATATATCATTATAAAAGAAAACACCAACATAATTTTAAAACTTGGTCGCAATATAGAACACTTTTTACTAAAGTATTTAACACTTATAAAGAAAGTAAAAAAGAACAAAAGACTTTTTTAAATAAACAAGATTTGCGTACACACTTATTTAGAAACGGAGTTAATACAAGTGAAGGTGACGTATACATAATTGTTAAAAGTGGGTTGTTAAAAACGTCTATAAGAACGTCGTACAAAGACTTTAGTAACCAATTAGAAAAAGTTAGAATTGCATTAATAGATTACCAATATAAAATAGAAGTACAATTTTGAAACCAAATTACTACGCAATACTTACAAGTGAAGTTAGATACAACGAAAACCTAACACCAAACGCAAAACTATTATACGCAGAAATAACAGCGTTAATAAATATGAACGGTGAATGCTTTGCAAGTAATAAATACTTTGCAGATCTATACGGTAAAAGTAAAACTACTATAAGTAAGTGGGTTAGTGAACTTGTTAAAGAAGGTTTTGTTGAGGTTAAACTAACGTACAAAGAAGGTACTAAAGAAATTAACAAAAGGTATATAAGCATACTTAAAGGGGGTTTACGCAAGTTAGATACACCTATACACCAAAAGTTAAAGGATAATAATACTATAGTTAATAATAATACTACGTATAGTAATAAGAAGCCGACTGTTGCAGAAATAAAACAATATTGTTTAGAACGTAATAACGGAATAGATGCAGAACAATTTTTTGACTTTTACGAAAGTAAAAACTGGTATGTAGGTAAAAACAAAATGAAAAACTGGCAGGCAGCTATTAGAACTTGGGAAAAACGAAAAACTAAAACAAGTAAAATAGACGCACAATTAGACAATTATAATAACGCAAAAAAACATTTAGGATTATGAAAATAAAAAGATTTAAGAAAGCAGCGTATAAAACACTTGACAAAAGTACATTACATAAATTTTTAAAAGAAGAAGGTTATGTAAGAGGTGGTTTAGCTATAGACCTTGACGTTACACCTATGACAATAGACAGGTATATGAACAATCCCCAAAAAATAAAAGTACAACATATAAAAAGAATATGTGAAGAAACAGGTGTAGACGCAAATTTTATATTTAGTTTAATATATGAAAATTAAAGACTTAGAAACAAACGATTTAAAGTTAAAGTGTTTAGATCTTATAACAAAGACATTTGTAGAACTTGGACAGGTAAAAGACGACAAAACTCTTGCAATACTTGCACAGACACTATGTAACGACCTTTTAGAAGACTTTAGTACCCTTACCTTTGAAGACATAGTACAGTCCTTTAGAAACGGTGTTAGACATACAGAAACGTTTGTACTAAACGTACAGACATATTACAAATGGATAAAAGCACACCGTGCGTTAATTTGGAACAACGAAGGTAAAGAGTACAAAGACAAACGACTAAAGTACAGAAGTAGAACGGGTACAGGACTAAATAAAATAGAAAACAAAATTAAACAATTAAAATGAATGTATTAAGTTTATTTGACGGTATGAGTTGCGGGCAAATAGCATTAGAAAAAGCTAATGTAAAAGTAGATAACTATTTTTCTAGTGAAATAGATAAATATGCAATACAAATAACACAAAAAAATTACCCTAAAACGATACAGTTAGGCGACGTTACAAAAATAAAAGGTACAGATTTACCTAAAATAGATTTGTTAATAGGTGGCAGTCCTTGTCAAAGTTTTAGTAGTATCGGTAAAGGAGGCGGTTTTAATGGTAAAAGTGGTTTGTTTTATGAATATGTTAGACTTTTACAAGAAACTAAACCTAAATATTTTTTACTTGAAAATGTAAAAATGAAAAAAGAATATCAAAACATCATTAGTAACGAACTAGGAGTTGAGCCTATTGAAATAAATAGTAGTTTAGTATCTGCACAAAATAGGATAAGGTTATATTGGTCTAATATAATAATTGAAAAACTAAACGATAAAAATATATATTTAGATAGTATACTACAAAATATAAATATACCTGATGTAAGCGACTATAGCGTTAATAAATATGCATTTTTAAATACTAAGTATGTGGATCCGTATAATAAAAAAGAAATAAAAACTAATAAATCTACAACACTTAGACTTAATTCTTCAAATGGTAATATGTGGATAAAAGTATCAGACAAACAATATAGACGTTTAACACCTATAGAGTGTGAAAGGTTGCAGAATGTACCAGATAATTACACAGAAGGTGTTAGTAACACACAAAGATATAAAATGATTGGTAATGGTTGGACTGTAGACGTAATAAGTCATATATTCAATAACATTATATAATATGAAAAAAACAAACAAAGTTAAAAGTTACGAAGAACTAAACCCTAAAACAAAAGGTTGGATATTCGCAAGACTAAAATATAACGAAACAATACCACAAATAGCAAAACATTTTAACGTGAGTGTTATAACTGTAAATAGAGTTATAGAAGAACGTATAAAAAGATGAATTTTAAAACAAAAGAAGAACAAGAAAATTTTGCTTGTAACCCTATAGGTAAAGCGCGTATATTAGCAAACACTTTAACAGAAGACGTAAAACTACAAAACAAATTGTTAGAAATACTTACAAGTAATTTAACAGGTCAAGAAATAAATTCTATATATGAAAATAAAAGAATTAGAAATAGTTGACATACTTAGAGGTATTAAAAAAAACATACAACCCTGCGAATATGAATATAACAGATTTGACGCAGAAGACCAGAAAAACATATACGAAATAAAAATAAGATCACAATACTATAAAGAAACATTTATAGAATTTGACAAGTACAGTTACAATACAATGTACGCACAAGAGTTTAACAAGATATTTATATATGTTGTAAAAATGGAAAATACTATATATTTATTCAATATAAGTTTGTTATATATGAGGGGTTACAACTTTAACTGGGAATTAAAAAAACTTAGAAGAAATACAGAGTTTAATCAAACAGAACGAATAGAAAAAATAGTAGGTCATATAAACACAGACGAAGCAATATACACAATCGACTGTTTATAACTATTTATAAATTTTGTAAAATAACACACAAATATTTATATAATTACAGACGTGAAAACTATTAGTAAATTAAAAAAAGATTTAGACAAGGTTTTCAGTCTATACATACGACTACGACACGCAAGTAAAGACGGTATTGTAAAGTGTTTTACTTGTGACAAAACAGCACACTATAAGAAAATGCACGCGGGGCACTTTATGAGTAGAAAACACCACGCTACAAGATGGAACGAAGACAACGTACAAGTACAATGTGTAAAGTGTAATTTATTTGGACAAGGTGAACAATACGCGTTTGGTAAACTATTAGACATACGAATTGCAGAAGGTAAAGCAGAAGAACTACAAGAATTGAGTAGAACAACTGTAAAGTATATGCGTTTCGAATATGAAGATATGATAAAACACTACAAAGAAAAAGTTAATGCTATTAAAACCAATTAGTATAAATTACCAACACGAAGTAGCGTTACAATTATATTTAGATATGATAACCTCAACTATAAAAGATATTACAAACAACGAAAGTAAATTTAAGAACTTTATAGACGTATGTAATATAATTATAGAACACCACAACAGCTATAGAAACGATATTTTAGAAATAGGTAACTACAACGACTTTTTAAGTATTATACCTACACACTTTACAGCTATGGTAAACGGATATTTAACAGGACTAGAACAAGAAGAAAATAGAAGTCTTGTTAGAATATACAAACAACTACTAAGTGAAGAAGCATATAAATATATAGACAAAGTAAGAGTTTTAGAAATTGAAAAAGATATATAAAATAATAGCAGACTTACGTAAAGAGTTTGTAAAAATGACTTACGGAATAACTACGGATAAAAACGAAGTAGACGAAGTAGTACAAGAACTAATGTTATATTTCTTACAAATGAACTCAGAAACACTGAAAGGTATATACGACAAAGACGGAGAAAAAGGAATAATCAAATATGGTGCAGTAGTAATAAAAAGAAGCTTACAAAGTAAAAACAGCCCGTACTACTATAAGTATAAAAAATACTATACAAAAGTAGATACTGTAGCAAGTAACACAACTTACGATATAACAGAAAACGGCGAACTAACAAACCCTAAAAACCTATACAATATACCTAACGAAGTAAACGAATACAAGTATAAAAAGTTAGAACAAATAGATAAAGAACTAGACAAAATGTACTGGTACGATCGTGAATTATTTAAGTTGTACTATTATGAAGTAAATACATTAGACAGTTTAGCAAAGAAAACAGGAATAAGTAGAAACAGTTTATTTATAACAATAGACAACGTTAGAAAACTATTAAAAGAAAAATTAAATGAATAGTTTTTTAGTAGGTAAAGACATATATAAAGACAGGTTAGATACTTGTAGAGGTTGTAAAGATTATTTTAAACCTACAGGAAACTGTAAAGTATGCGGTTGTTTTATGCGTATTAAGGCTAGTATATCAATTATGGAGTGCCCTAAACAATATTGGTTAGCAACTAAAGAGTACGAAGCACCTAAAGAAATACCTACACACCTAAAAAACGAAATAAAAGAAGTATACAAACTTATAGACAACGGTAAAATAAAAGACATAGAAAGCAAACAAAGGTTAATAGAATTATATAATACAATACACAATACTAACTACAATACAAGTACAAACTGTAGTAGTTGTTTAAATACAATGTTTAAATTTATGCAAGACATAATAAAAAAAATATGAGAAAACAAAGTACATATAGAAAAAACAATAGAAAAAAACGCAAAGGTGTACATAGTAAAAACGCAAGTAAAGGACAAACTAAATACAAAAAAAAATATCGTGGACAAGGAAGGTAAAAGTAAATACTACTGGGAAACAGACAGAAATATAGACAAGTACAAAACAGATAATAGAGTACCGAAATATTACAAAGGTTTAAACGGTTACGAAGCTAGGAAGGTATGCGACAATTTTAATTTAAGTTATCACTTAGGTACAGCAGTAACTTACATTTTACGATCATATCATAAACACGATACACCAGTAGAATGTTTGAATAAAGCAATAGCACACTTACAATTTGAAATAGAAAAATATGAACTGGAAAAAAGTAGGTAGGAAAACTAAAAAGTACTACTACAAAAAAAGTATTATAAAAAACGGTAAAATAGTTTTACCTGAAATAATAAAAGAAGACTATACTTTCGAAATGCAATTTGGTATTGAAGAACAACACTTAACAAAAGAAGAAATATATTTAAAGAATAAAAAATGAACGAAACACTAAAACACTTATTAGGATTTTGTGGCGAAACACACCCTAACTTATTTACAGTAACACTATTAATAATATTAGTAAGTTATACACTGTATAAAACAAAAAACAAATGGAACTAATTATAATATTTTTTGTAGGTTTAACGACAGGTGCGTATATTGTAACACAAATAGATAAAAAGTTATGAAGTTTATTTGTAACATATGCGGTAACACGACAGACATATACAAAGTAAAGTTTACAGCAACAACAGACGGTTTAGTATGTAAAGACGCTATTTGTTGCAATAAATATATGGTACAACTAAAAACAAAAGAGTACGAAGGTTTACCACGAATAAAACGAAACGAAGAACATTGTAAAAGCAGTAACTACGTAAAAGGATTAATGAAAGGTGAATAGAACACACGCACAAAACAAATACTATTTTAAGTGTATAGTAATACCATTAGGTAAACATTTAGGTTATCACAAATACGAAATGCACGATATACTAAAAGATATGTTTATAGCAGATACAAGTAAAGAACTTAATACAAACGAATTTAAAGACTATTGCGAACAAATAAGGGTATGGGCTATGAGTGAGTTTAATTTTGTCTTAGAAGAACCAGAAACAAACAAATAATAAGTATTTATATTATATACTATGGGAAACGAACAAAAACGAACGCAAGAGAATAAAAAGAAACTAATAGAGGCTTTAGAAAAATCTTTAGGTATTGTAACCGAAGCGTGCGAGAAAGCACAACTAAGTAGAACACAATTTTACAAGTGGTACAAAGAAGACGAAGACTTTAAAAAACAAGTAGATAGTATAGACGGTAAGTTTATAGACTTTGCAGAAACACACCTAAAAGAACAAATAAAAAATAACAATACACAAGCTACAATATTTTATTTAAAGACACGAGGGCGTAAAAGGGGTTACGGTGATAGTTTAGATTTGACAAGTAACAACGAACCTATTACAATTAACGTAAAGATAAACGGGGTTGAATATTGACGCTACATTTACTAAAACACAAGGTCAAGCGTTAGAATACCTATTTGACAATAAAACAACAGACGTATTATATGGGGGTGCAGCAGGTGGTGGTAAAAGTTTTCTTGGTTGTGCTTGGATTATACTACTTTGTCTTAAACACTCTAAGACTAGGTACTTAATAGGTCGTAGTAAATTAGACACATTAAAGAAGACAACACTAAATACATTTTTTGAAGTATGTAGTTTATGGAATATAAAAGCAGGACAACACTACAACTTTAACGGTTCTACTAATATTGTTACGTTTTTTAACGGTTCAGAAGTTATACTAAAAGATTTATTTTTGTACCCGTCAGATCGTAACTTTGATAGTTTAGGTTCTTTAGAAATAACAGGTGCGTTTATAGACGAATGTAACCAAATAACAGAAAAGGCTAAAAACATAGTAGCAAGTAGAATACGTTATAAGTTAGACGAATACGGACTTATACCTAAAATGTTTTTAAGTTGTAACCCCGCTAAGAATTGGGTTTATACAGAATACTACAGACCAGCTAAGACAAATACTTTACCATACTATAGAAAGTTCATACAAGCATTAGTAGACGACAACGAATATGTAAGTATACACTATAAAGGACAATTAGAAAAACTAGACAGACTAAGTAAAGAGCGTTTGTTATTTGGAAACTGGGAATACGACGCAAGTGACGATAATTTAATAGAGTACAACAGTATACTAAATTTATTTAGTCAAAAGGGGTTAGAAGGTGATAAGTATATAACTTGTGACGTAGCAAGGTTTGGTAACGATAAAAGTGTTGTAATGTTATGGAGTGGTTTAACAGTACTAAATATTAAAACATTTGACACTAACACAATAACAGAACTTGCAGAGTATATAAAGACACTACAACAAAAAGAAGGTGTTAGAACAAATAACATACTAGCAGACGAAGACGGTTTAGGGGGCGGTCTAATAGACATACTACGTATAAAAGGTTTTCAAAATAACAGTAGACCTTTAAAAAACGAAAACTACCAAAATCTAAAAACACAATGTTATTATAAGTTAGCAGACTTAGTAAACAAAGGACAGGTAGGAATAGTAAACGACAACATAACTACAAGGCAACATATAATAGAAGAACTAGAACAAGTACGATCTAAAGACCAAGACAAAGACAATAAAAATAAGATAGTAGACAAAGATACAGTTAAAGCTATTATAGGAAGGTCACCGGACTACGCAGACTGTTTAGCTATGCGTATGTATTACGAAATAGACAGTAACTACGGTAGGTACTTTGTACAGTAAACTAAAAACAACAAATTTATATTATATATTATGAAAGTAACATTACAAAAAGGTAAGAAGAAGTTGTATTTTAACATACCAGCAAGTTGGGACGAACTAACACTAGGGCGTTATATGCGACTTATGAAAACAATTAAAGAAAGTAAAGACGATAAAGAAATAGAACAAGTAGTTAAAATATTAAATTGTATTAGTGATATACCTAAAAAAGAAATATACGGTTTAGATATGAAAAGTGTAGGTATATTAGGTAACCATATAAAGACGTTTTTAGAAACAGAACCAAACGACGAACTAGAACACTTTATAACTGTAGAAGATGTACAATACGGTTTTCACCCTAAACTTGTAGATATGACTTTAGGCGAGTTTGTAGACTTAGAAACATACACAAAAGACATAAACGAAAACCTACATAAAATATTAAGTATATTATACAGACCAGTAAAACAAAGAGTAAATGACAAATACATAATAGAAGACTACGAACCTAATGAAGAACGTGCAAACTTGTTTAAGAAACATTTAAAAGTAAAGGACTTTAACGGTGCTAGCGTTTTTTTTTACGATTTAGAAAGACAACTTTTGATACATACGAACAAGTCTTTGAAGGATCTAATAATGAAGGAGAAACAAAATTTGGAGAAACAATAGAAACAAAATGGGGGTGGTATAATACAATATATATGTTAGCAAACGAAAACATACTAAACTTTGACGAGGTGACAAAACTACCTTTATACCAGTGTTTAACGTTTTTAGCATATAAACAAGACTACAATAAAAAATTAGAAGATGAGTATAGACGCAATAAGATATAAAAGTTATAACAACGTAATAGACACTTTAAAATGTATAGGTGAAAAACATCTAAACATAAAAACAGTTACAAGTGGTGATATATGGACAATAGACTTAGAGAAAAATACACTATTCCCTTTGTTTCATATAAACCCTGTAAACGTAACAGTAGGACTACACCAACGTACGTTTAACTTTCAGTTGTTTTTAATGGACTTAGTAGAACCCGATAGTAGTAACGAACAAGAAGTACTAAGTGATTGTTTAGAAATAATGAACGACATAATAGCTATATATAAACACGGTGAAATACTATACAAGTTTAACGACGAAGCAGGCGAAGAAGACAGGTATTTTATAAACGACGATTTTACAATAGAACCTTTTACTGAAGAATACGACAACGCAGTAACAGGTTGGGTAATGAGTTTTGCAATAACAGTAGAAAACGAACTAAATACTTGTAATATACCAATAGACAACAGTACAATATGTTCAAAATAACAATAGGAAAACTAACAATACAATTAATACCACCAAAAATAACATATGGACTATAACGAAGCAATAGACAAACTAGACAAAATAAGTATAGAGTTAGAAAGTTATACAGATTACCCACAAAGTGCAACTAACAACGCTAAACGTGCTATAAAATGGAAAGAAGAAAACGGTAGTGATTGCGGTACACGCGTGGGGTGGACAAGAGCGAATCAAATCGCAAACAGAAAACCTATTAGTCGTGATACTATAGCACGTATGGCAAGTTTTAAAAGACACCAACAAAATAAAGACGTACCATACAGCGAAGGTTGCGGGGGTTTAATGTGGGATGCGTGGGGCGGAAGCAGTGGTATAAATTGGGCAATAAATAAATTAAAACAAATAGATAAAAAATAATTATGGCAGATTTACAAATTACAATTACAGAAAGTGTTGTTATAAACGGAGCTAATAGAGGTTCTACAAATACACTTACTACAACAGGAATAGTAGACACTTTAGAACGTACTATTACTTGTACACACTCACAAACTACAACTATAGCAGAGTTTGGAGCAACACCACACGCAGCAGCTAGTAATATAGATCGTGATAACGTCAAGTATATTAGAGTAACAAACTTAGACGATACTAACGAATGTATGTTAGGAGTAGTATCCGGTGCTTCTAATTATCAAGTACGACTTAGGGCGGGGGCTTCTCACCTTTTATATAACGGTGACGATATATTCGTAGCAGAAGAAGACACTACACCAGCTTTTGCAGCTATAACAGCAGATTTAGCTTCTTTACAAATACGCCCTAGCAGTACTAACGACATACAAGTAGAATTATTTATAGCTAGTGTATAGTGGCGTTTAAACTAAAATACGACAATATAGAAAACTATTTAAAGTCTTACGGTAGGTATATTGTAAGACAAGCTAGAAAAATACTACAACAAAGAGGTAAAAACACAACAGGTAAACTTAGTAAGTCTTTAAAGTATAAAATAGAAGAAACTAAAGAAGGTTACGACATACAATTTCTAGCAAGTAAATATGCAGCTTTTGTAAACAAAGGGGTTAGCGGTACACAAGGACGTAGAACCTATATTGACATTAACGGTAAAAGAAAATTAAGTCCTTTTAAATTTAAATCAGGTTTAGGTAACGCACCTAACATTGGAGCTATTAGAAGTTGGATTAACAAAAAAGGTATAAAAGGACGTGACGATTTAGGCAGGTTTATAAAAAGTAAAAGTTTAGCATACTTAATAAGTAAGTCTATACAACGTAAAGGAATACCAGCCGTAAGTTTTTACACACAACCGTTAAGTTTTAGTTTTAACAAGTTTAAAAAAGATATGATTACACACTTTAAAACAGACGTATTAAACGAAATAAAAACATTTAACAAATGAGTTTAGTTATAGAACAAAAACCACGATACAGGTTAATACCAGCGGCAAGTAACATTATATACACAATGTACGACGCAGCAACTATAAACCCAGCAAACAGCAAGTTTAAAATAAAATATACAGCAGAAGTATATTTGAGTAATAAAACATCTAACATAGTATCTAGTGTAAATAGAATAGGTGTATTAAAAGTAACACCTAACGGAGAGGGTTACGGTATATTTGACTTTAGCCCTTTATTACAAAATTACGTAAGTGCAGAATATACAGGCGGTACAGTACACAATACAAACGATATAAACCAATCTAAATATAATGGTGTACAATACAGCGAAACTACACCGCACACAATACACCAAATAGACAAATTTAGTACAAATAGAAATTGTGTTAGATTTGTAGCAGTAAGGTTTAATATAGAAGCAGCCGACAGTGCTACAGGTACAGTTACACAACAATACAATAGTAATACTATAGCAGATACAATACTAGTATACAACGGTGTATTATACGATACAGACATTTTGAATTTAAATACGAGTGGTGATTTTGGTTACAATTTAAGTTATTACGGTTGTATAATGAACGACAATACAGACAAGTTCGCAACAAACGCACCGACTACACAATACATACGTGATAATGATTATTTAACTTTACCCTATTTTAGTCAATACAATTACGACTTTATAGTAGGTACAGCGAGCACAACACACCCTAGCGTTAAAAACATACAAATACAATTTTACAACAACGGCTCTACAACAGGTTCTTTGATAACAAATAATATAGAAGCGGCTAACGGTGGTCACGCAGGATATATGAACGACAGTAATACTAAATTTCAATTTGCAGGTGTAGGTATAGGTAATATGCGAGGTGCAGGTATAACAATACCAACAAATTGGGATTACTATACAGTACAAGCGTTTGACGATACAGGTACTGCAATAAGTCAAGTATACAATTTTTACAATCAAACAGAAGACTGTAAAAACTACGAAACAATACGTTTAACGTGGTTAAACAAGTTTGGAGGCTGGGACTACTACAACTTTACTAAAAAGTCTGTTAGAACGTTTAATACTCAACGAAAAAGTTACACACAAATAACCGGATCGTGGAACACAAGCAGATTTAGACCAGACGGACATACAGGAGGTAAAAAATACTTTACGAATAACACAAAGGAAAGTATAACACTAAATACAGACTACATAACAGAAGAAGAAGCTATTTGGTTAGAAGAACTATTTAATAGTAATGACGTCTATATATTACAACAAAGAAGTACAGACGACGCAAACGAAGGCTATTTACGTAAGTATGTAAAACCTACAACTATTACAAATAGTTCACACACAAGAAAAACAAAGGCTAACGACAGACTAATACAATATACATTTAACATAGAAGTAGATAAAACAAAGAAAAGTCAATTAATGTAATGAGTGTACAACTAATTTTATACCCGCAAAACTACGAAGGTCAATACAGTACTATAAGCACACCTTTTTTTAATCAGTACGTATCTAACTTTAGCTTTAATTCTCAATATTCAGTTGCTTATAATATGAGTAGTGCAACTAATTTACCTTTAGATTTTTTAGAAAGTGCTTTACCACAAAATTATTGGTCTTTATTTTATAGTACAGGTGGTGTATATGGAACTGTACAAGCACCTACAATTTCAAGTGGTAAAATTACTTTCGATAGTGTAAGTAGTGATCCAACGGGGGCTACAGGTTGTGTACAAAAAATAAGTAATTTACAAGTAGGCGCTACTTACGATTTAGACATAACAAGGTTAACAGCGGGAGGTATAACAACTATAGGTACAGGTGGTAGTTATACGGTTAGTGGTGTTACATTTGATACTATAGGTAACTTTACTTTACCTACAACAGTAGGAACACACACAACACAATTTACAGCTACAAATACTACAATGGTTTTTGTTTTAACTTATCTTAATAACGACAATACTAATTTAGAAATAAACGCAATATCTATACGTGAAAATATAAGTAGTGCACCTACAACAGATGTATTTAAAGACGGTCAAGTAATTTGTGACTTATACGAAGAAGCAAGTATACCTTTAAGTTTATCAGTAGACGATTTTAAAAACATACACGAGAAAAAACAAAGTTTTAGTAAACCTTTTAAACTACCAGCAACAAAACGTAACAATAAAATATTTACAAGTCTATTTGACGTTACAAAAAGTGTAAAAGACGATGTTTTTAGTTTTCACCCGTACAAAAAAACAAAGGCTATTTTAAAAGAAAACGGCTATACTATATTCGACGGTTATTTAAGTCTAATAGATATAACAGAAAAAGAAGGTGAAATAAGCTACAATGTCAATTTATATGGTGACACTATAACACTAGCAGACACTTTAAAAGACAAACAAATAGACGATTTAGATTTAACAGAATTAGAACATAGTTATACAATATCTAATATAGTAGCTAGTCAAACAGGTTCGGTAACATACTTACAAGCAAGTACAAGTAGTTATAGGTCTGCAGATACTGTAAAGTACCCAGCGGTAAAATGGAACGGTAGCAGTCACGTAGACAATAACGGTAATATACAGTTAGAAAAATACGAAGACTTTTTTAGACCTTTTGTAAATTGTAAATATTTATTTGACAGAATTATTACAGAAGCTAATTTTACTTATAGTTCAGACTTTTTAAATAGTACAGATTTTACTAAATTATATATGGACTTTAATTTCGGTAAAAACCAACCTATAAGTTTAAATCAAAATACTAGAAACGCATATAGTTATGCAGAACAATTCAGTACTACAAGTTATACAAATATAGCTACACCTTATTGGGATCAATACGCAACTTTATCAGGCGGAGAACCGACATATTGGGATAATACAAACCATAAATTTACTGCTAATTTTAACAGTACACAAGTAGACATAACGTACGACTACCCTATAAAATATAATGTTAGTGGTGGTAGTGGTTCGGAAATTCTAAACTTTAGATGGGCACACAAAGATAGTAGCGGTAATATTATAGAAGAAATTGATTTAGTAAGTGGTAGTTTTACTTCTTTAACGTTTGGCGCAGTTCTTAACTTAAGTGGTTTTTTTAGTAGAGTTATAGAAGCAGGCGAAACACTAGAACCACAATTTAAAAGTCCTACTGCAAACGATTTTAAAATAGAAGCAGGTTCTTTAGATATACCAACAGGACAGGGTAACACTCAAGCTTCAACTATAACAATAGTACACCAAGTTAATTCTACAGTAAATAACAGTATACTACAAACTATACGTGGTAAGCATAAACAATGGGATTTTGTAAAAAGTATTAGTACTATGTTTAACCTTGTGTTTATGCAAGACAAGAACAACCAAACTAACCTTATTATAGAACCTTACGAAGCAGTATTTATAGACGACACACAAAGTCAATACGTAGAACACAAAACGCTAACGTGGACAGACAAAGTAGATATAACAGAACACAAAAGTAAACCGTTAAAACTAAAGAAAAACGTAAAGTTAAGATATAAAAACGATACTAAAGATTACCCGTTAGGAGTATACGAAGCAAGTACACAAAGACCATACGGGCAAGCAGAACGAGAAAATACAGACTTTACACTATTAGAAGGTGAAGAAAAAGTAGAAACACCTTTATTTAGTGCTACATATTTTAAACCTGTATTTGATAACTTTAGTTACGATCTTACAATACCTGTTATATATGAAGAAAAAGACGGCGAATACTTTGCATACGACAATAAACCTAGAATATTGTATAACATAGGAGAAAAAAGTATAGATACAGGTAAAATAAAAGTGCCAGCACAAAACGGAGAATCAGCACAAGACAGAACTAATTTTCTACAATTTTCACACTTAACAGAAGTACCTACAACAAACAGTACTAAAGATTATAATTTTGAAACAGTACAACTTATAGGTAATATAGGTAACAACCCTGTAGACAATTTATACAACTTGTATTGGTTTAACTATTACGACGAATTATACAATCCTGACACTAGAATAGTAAATATGAAGTTGTATTTAACACCAGCAGATATTGCAAACTTTGAATTTTACTATAAAATAAGGATTAAGAATAGAGAATATAGAGTAAATAAAATAGACTACAAACCTTACGAATTAAGTACAGTAGAATTTATACTAATAGGATAATGAACTTTAAAAAAGGATTTAACATAAAACCATTAAAAGTATTAAAAACAGGTGAAGTTTTTTTTACAGACGGTACAACACCTGTACAAGCTAATCAAGTTGCGTGTGAAGCGTACGGTTATAAATACAATAAAGAATTAGGTATATGCGAAGCGTTTGTATACGACACACAACTAGAACGTGAAGTACACAAGTCTACAAATAAATTGTCAGGATCTAGTAACCGTACACAAAAAACAGACAATAGTATTATAACAGGTTCTAACAATAAAACTTTAGGACGAAATAACAATATTTTTATAACAGGTGAACAAAATATAGTAGACCATAAAAAAAATAACGGTTTACTAACAGGTAAAATGGGTAAAATAACACACGACAGCGAATTTTGTGTAGGTGGTGGTGGTTTTAACAGTGAAGCAGGTTTATTACAATATAGCGTACTACAAGTGTCTGGTAAAACAACAAGTACATCAGACGTAGATTTGTATATAGAAGGTGACGACACAAGAGCTAACGAAATACTACTACCCGCTAACAGTGTAACTACATACGAAATTTGGTTAAGTGGTTTAGTTACAGGTGGTTCTAGTGGTACAGCAGGTGACTACGAAACGTACGAGTATCACGGTACAATAAGGACAGCTAATGACGGTACTATGACACACAACGCTAAAATAAGTAGATTATTAGGTAGGACAGGAAGTTTAGGAACACAAACAATAGACACAAGTACAGCGTATACACTAAAAATACAAATAGCAGGACAAAACAACGTTAATTGTAGTTGGCACGCAGTAGTAAAACTACATATAAATAAAACAAACGCAGTAACATTTTAAGATATGGCAGAAAAAGTAGAATTAGAGTTAAATTTAAAAGGCGGTGACAAAGCAGTCAAGACTTTAGGACAGTTAGAAAAAGAATTAAACGACGCAAGGGAGGCTATAAAAGAAGTAGAAGTAGGTAGTGACGCGTTTGATAAGTTAGCAACACAAATACAAAACGCAAGTTCTGAAGTAAAAACCCTTGAAAAACAAATGGAAGGGTTAGAACCTCAACAAAAAGCAGAAGCGTTTTTAAAGATGGGTGAAGGTATAGCAGGAGGTTTTGCAGTAGCACAAGGAGCTTTAGCACTTGCGGGTATAGAAAGTGAACAATTAGAAAAGATACAAGTAAAAGTACAAGCGGCTATTTCTATAGCAATGGGTGTACGTATGATGTCTGAGGCAGCTTTAATGGCTACAACTGCAAAAAGAGTTATAGCTGAAAAATTAGCAATTGCACAGTCAAAAGTAGGGTTAGTAGTGACAAAGGCAAGTGCAGCCGCTACAGTAGTAGCAGCAACAGCACAAAAAGTTTTCACAGGTGCAATAAAACTCACTACTGTAGGTTTAAAGGCTCTAAAATTAGCTATAATGGCAACAGGTATTGGGGCGTTAGTAGTAGCAATAGCGGCGATAGGTGTTGCCGTATATAAGTGGGCAACAGCAACAGACGAAGTAACAAAGTCACAAGCAAATTTAAATAGAGAACTTAAAAATCAAAATGATGAGTTTTTAAAAAATAGACAGTTACAACAAGATATAAGCGCAGCTAATACAGAAGCAGAAAAAGAGTTAGTAAGACTTAAAAATAGGTTACAAGATAATATAACTAAATTAGGTGAAAACTCAACAGAACTTGAAGAAAACGCAGACAAATTAGAAAATCTAAGTGATCATAGTAAAGAAAACCAAAAAATAATACAAAACAATTCTATAACTTTACAAAAAAATTCACAAATATATCGTGATAATATAGATGCAATAGACGCAAAAATAAAAAAGGTACAAGAAGAAATAGATGCAGATAGAAAAAAAGAAAAAGATGACGAGGAAAGAGCAAACAGAAGGAGTCAAAGAAGGTCTGAAAGAAAAGCACAAAGAGAAAGGGAAGCAGACCAGTTAAGAGCATTACAAGAAGAAAACCAAAGAATGGCTATTGAGCGTATAACAGATGAAGAAACTAGAGAACTTGCATTATTAGATTTTGAGAAAAATTTACAATTAGAAAAGATAAAAGACGCAAATAATTTTGAGCAACAAAGACTACTAATAGAAGAAAAGTTTGCACAGAAACGAGCAGATGTACAAGCAAAATATGTAGATGAAATTGTAAAGGATAATAAAGATGGATTAGTTACACTAAGTAAAGATGCTGATGATATTATGGCTATGTTAGAACGAAGAAGACAAGAAAGAGATGACGAAGACCAAGCTAAATTTGAACAAAGACAACAAAACAAAGCAGACTTTATAGCTAGTCTTGATGAACAAATGTTTGGAGCAGCTAAGGCGTTAGGAGGTAAAAACAAAAAACTACAACAAAAGTTAGCTATAG
>VTLG01007043.1_pt1 | contig 29287 bp, 48 predicted proteins | sample 4694571 | NCBI WGS metagenome assembly VTLG01 (sample SAMN12604809, study PRJNA352737) | marine metagenome | biome: ENVO:00000447; feature: ENVO:00000209|ENVO:00000569|ENVO:01000036; material: ENVO:00002151; isolation source: viral sequences binned using virsorter ...
GGGCAAAAAATATATACTTCGCACAACACGAAGACGCGACTGTTACAACGGGTGCAACGGGAGAAGTTACTGACTTAGATATAACAACTAATTTATTTAAATATTCGTTACCAAGAGGAACTGCAAGTTTTACTGAAACTGTACAACCTAGTGTAGAAAACGGCACAGTATTTTATGAGCCGTCTGTAACTATTATGCTACACAAAATGACAGTAGGCGATCGAAACGAATTAAAATTATTAGCACAAAATAGGTTATTGGTATTTGTAGAATTAAATCAAGTACAAGGAAATGGACAAAATGTAATTTGGTGTTTAGGAAAAGAAAACGGCTTAGAATTATCTGCGGGAACTACACAATCAGGTGCGGGTTTTGGCGATATGAACGGATACAATCTTACATTTACAGGTGCAGAAAGTGAGCCTTGCTTATTAGTACAGTCTTATACTTCAAGTCCGTTTGACAACGCTGGATTTACAGTGACTGTAACGGCTTCGTAATAAACTAACTTCTATATAGAAGACTATATATTACTGATTTTATTTAGAAAAGGCGGGAAAATTCCCGCTTTTTTTATTATATAAGCGTAATAAATAAAGTTTTTTTATATTTACTATAAAGAAAGTGTTATACATTAAAAAAGCGTCTGTAAACAATTTAAGAGTTACTTTAAAAGAAAAAATGACAACATCGGTTTCGACTTGGAAACTTAAATTAACTAATGATATTAAACAAGTAACGCAAAATATAACTATTACGCCCGATTTAAGTAATTCAAGATATGCTATTATAACGTTTACCGAGCCTACGCATATAACACTAACAGATGAGGGGAGTTATTCTTACGAAATAACAGGCGATGACGTTACAATAGAAAAAGGAAAAGCGATTGTATATGACGGAACGTTTACAACCGCTAGTCGATTTGGGGACGAAGTAACGTACACAGAACACGCAACAACAGAAAATAATACACAATATATAACAATATAATTATGGCTAAAAATCAAGTTCAATTATTAAACGAACAACTAGGAAAAGGTGGACAAAGCGTAGTTTTTACGACTGCTGCCCAAACTGAAAATTTCTACGCAGTACATTTTGTGACAGAAAGCGTAGTTAGTGCAATAACAATAACGAATTGTACAGGAGAAAGTGCGTTACAAACTACGATACCTGCGGGAACAGTTATTTTCGCTAATATTACTGCGATTACAATGACAAGTGGCGTTGCGATCGGTTATCATAACTAAGATATGTTAAATCAAGCATTAGTTTTAAAATCTAGAGTTAGTAGTGCTTTTGCTATTACTGACGTCGAAAATTTAAAAGTGTGGTATAAATTTAATACCGCTCAAACTTCTATTACAGACGGAATACAATGGGGGGATAGTAGCGGTAATAATAACCACGCAAGACAAACAGTTGACGCTCAAGAGGGATCAGGATTTAGTGGTGGCGGTTTTGTTACTAATTCTAATAATGATAATTTAGATTTTTCGACTACTTTTACTGAAAGCGGGGATTATCATTTATTTATGGTACTAGATTTATCAGAAGAAACTAACGAAACTTTTATAAGTAGTGTTGACAGTACTTCTTTTATGCGATTTGGACACGGCGGTAGTAGTGTTGAGCCATTTCGAATGAAGCACGGCGGTACTTTATTAGATATAACTTTGTCTAGCGGTTTCGGTACGACTAAAGCAATAGCAGAAGTATCAAGAAATGGAAGTAATTTAGTTACAGTAGCTAAAAATGGTTCTTCGTTAGGAAGCGGAACAGGAAGCGGAACTTTCGGTTTTGAGCAATTAGGTACAACTTCTAATAGTATATCAAACGCAACTATATTCGAAGTTGTTATATTTAGCAGTATATTATCGACTGCTGACGCTACAAAAGTACGCAACGACATAGCTGACAGAAATAGTATAACTTTATAATTATGGATAAGAATAGATTATTACAAGTATATTTACAACAACAAACTGCACCGAAAATAACGGAAAACGCACAAAATGAGTGGATAACTTATGGCGACGGGGAATATAAGAATTTATATCCGCAGTTTTTAATAGATATTTATAATTCTAGTGCTACGCATTCGGCTATTGTTAATGCTACGGCAAGTATGATAGCGGGAAAAGAAATTATTATTGATGATGATAGCGGAAATTTACAGGCTTTTGTAGAATTAAAAAAATTCTTAGCTAATATAAACAGAAACGGAGAAACTGGCCACGAATTAATTACAAAATTCGCTTTTGATTTAAAATTATTTGGTGCGTATGCTATGAATGTTATATGGAGTAAAGATAAAACGCGAATAGCAGAAATACACCATATTCCTGTAGAGCAAGTAAGAGTAGGTAAAAAAAATAAAGCGGGACACGTTGAAGAATATTGGTTAAGTAGCGATTGGACTAAATACAGAACAAAAGAATATACGCCAAGAGTAGTTAAAGCCTTTAACACTCAAGATCGTTCCGACGCTTCGCAAATTATTTACTGCGGTATCTATTCGCCTGGTATGGAAGCGTATTACACGCCTGATTATTTAGCTTCTACAAATTGGATTTTAACCGATCATCTTACTTCTGAATTTCATTTATCTAATATAACCAATGGTTTTAGTCCTAGCTTTTGGATTAATTTCAATAATGGTATTCCCACGCAAGAAGAAAGATTTAAAATCGAGCAACAAATTAAAGAAAAATTTACAGGCGGTGGTAATGCAGGTAAATTCGTTTTAACATTTTCAGATGACAGTAATTCTTCGCCTGATTTACAACCAATACAACTATCAGACGCCGACAAACAATATACAGTACTAAACGAATTATGTATTCAAAATATTATGATAGGGCATAGAGTAGTTTCTCCAATGTTATTAGGAGTTAAGACTGAGGGACAACTTGGCGGAAGAAATGAGATTATGCAGGCTTATGAGTTATATTCTAATACAGTTATCCAACCGCTTAAAGATATGGCTTTAAAAGGGCTTAAAATGGTGTTAAACGTAAACAATATTAACTTACCAATAACGCTAAGCGAAATAAGTCCTTTAAATAGTATGTTTGACGCTGACGTTTTAACGGAAGTTTTAACGCAAGACGAAATACGTGAGCAATTAGGTTTTCAACCTTTAGATCAAGAGCAAAACTTAAACACTTGCAATCATAAACATTTTAGCGAAGACATAACAGACAAACAGGCTTTAGACTATTTAAATAGTTTAGACGTAGAAAACGAATACACTATTGAAGATGAATACAATTTAATTGACGAAGAAGTAGCAGAAAACGAAGAACATAACTATAATTTTGCAATTAATATACCGCAACCAACAGGAAAAGAGGGAAAAAGCAATAAAGACAGAGAATTATTTAAAATTCGTTATGTATATAGAGGTGGACGGCCAATAGAGGGTACAAGGGATTTTTGCAGAACAATGTGGAATACACATTACAATAGTTTATTTACTAGAGAAAATATAACAGGAATGAGCAATCCTGAATTTGGTAATTATAATATTTTTAAATTTAAGGGATCTTTTAATTGTCGTCATTACTGGCTTCGTAGATTATACGTCTTAAAAAAGGCACCAAGAAAAATGGTTATTGACGGCGTTACTTATAATAAAGGCGATTACTTACCAAAAGACTTAAAAAATTACTATCCTAGAAATAAAGGTTATATTCCGCAAGACGCAGGAGTGCCTGAATTAAATACCGCAGAAAGACAAGCAAGTAAAATTAACGATAAAGTTGTAAAATAATGGCAGTACTATTTATATCAGAAAATAAATTAAAAAAATCGACTACAATTAATGGTAATGTTGATGTAGAATTATTAAGGCCTTATATGAAAGTTGCACAAGATGTTCATATACATACTAAACTAGGAACGGATTTATATAATAAATTACAATCAGACATTACAGGATCTAGTTTAAGCGGTAATTATCAAACTTTAGTCGAAAACTATATACAAGACGCTTTAGTACATTGGACATTATACGAGTGTATCCCATTTTTAGGCTATAAAATTATGAATAAAAATATTGTTCGTAAGACAAGTGAAACTAGCGAAAACGCGGGACTAGACGAATTGAATTATTTACGCGAAGTTGTAAGAAATACGGCCGAATGGTACACAGAACGTCTTATTGATTACATAAGACATAACACAAGTTTATTCCCTGAATACAATACTAATACAAACGAAGATTTATCGCCAACTAAACAAAATTATTTTAGTGGTATGAATTTAGATACAGTACCGAAAAGACGCGGTATTATGTTAGACGATTTTTTAACACCTGATTTACAACCATAATGTATAAACCTAAAAGAAAAAACGAAGTAAAACTTAAAAAATTTTTAAAGAAATGCAAAAAATAATTTTAACAATATTAATTTTATTTTATACAAATTTTACGTTTGCACAATTAAACATTTTTAAATTCGCAACAATATATACTTCTATTAATTTAAATAATTCTTTATTTCAACAAGGGAATTGGCAAATGGTTGGCGACGAATTAGTCAATTTAACAAGAGAAAATCCGTATGATTTTAGCGTTAATATAGGAGTAAGAAAATTAGCAAGATTTGATTACCAAAGTAAGCCTGGTAATTTCTACGACGGCAAAGAAAAATATCATTCAGATAATTCTATTATAGGTGCGGTAAAAGGATTAGAATTTAAAGCACAAATCGAACTAAAAAGACAACAAGGCAGGGAGTTTGAAAACAGACATATATTCATAAGATATTTAGGCGATTATTACACATTAAAAGCCGAACAAAGATTTAACGGCTTAGCTGATATAAAATATTCAAATTTAGATACACGATTAAGATTAAAAATCGGAAACAAAATAAATATTACTGCAGGTGTTATGGGATCTAAAAGGCCTTTAGGCTACGAATATAATGCGATTAAAGTATATCAAGAAAGCGGAAAGCCTTGGTATCAACTTGCTTACGATTATGATTTTACAGATCAATACTATTATGTTGACGGCGATTTAAACGGGCAAGACGATTGGTATGATTGGTATGATTGGAAGTGGTTTAATCCTGACGGAGTAGAAATAGCACAAACAGATCAAGAATTTTATAAATATCATTTTGGTAAAATTGTAAGAGAATACACGCTTGACATACAAGATAGTTTAGGTATGATTACTGAATTAAGTTTAGCTTTAGGATCTACTTTTTATCATTACGGAGAACGTTTTTGGCTACACGCTTGGGCTGACGTATATCCAAAAAGGTGGCTAGAAGAAGTTGACGAAGAAATATTAAACAATATAGAATTAAACAACGATCGCATAGATTATTCTTTAGGTTTTATATTAGGAACTAAAATATATAAAAAACGTCTAGGAATATTTATTGAGGGAGATTACAACAATATGTGGGCTAGAGAATTTTATAGCATAAAAGCAGGAATTAATTATTTATTTTTTTAGATTATGAAAACAATATGTAACATTTTATCATTTATAACTTTCGGTTTAATATGTTTTAATAAATGCAATAATAATTGTAAAAAATAATGGCAACCGAAATAAACAAAGAAACTAAGTTAAAATTAAGCCTAGAAACTATAATAAGTTTAGGTTTTGCTTTAGTTAGTATAACAGCCGTTTATTTTACTTTAAAAGGCGATATTGCAAAAGCTATGGAAATGCCTATACAAGACGTTACAAGAACTGAATTTGATCTTAGAATTGAAGCCATAGGAAACCAAGTAATGTATAACGGAGAACAACTTGACGAAATTAAAAAAACTTTAGAAAAAGTCGATGAACGATTGTATAAAGTTAGTACGAAATAAATTAACATTATTTATTTTATTTTTAGCTTGTACGCTTTTCTTACAAGCACAAGAAACTATTACCAACACTAAGAAAACGAAAAATGGGCTAGTAGTTTTACAAATAAACGCAGACTTCAATAAAAATAATACGATAAATTTAAACGGATTAAAAGATTGTAAGGTATATTATATGGATATTACTAATGCTAACAATCTTAATGTTAAAGTTGTACCTACTATTATAATATTTGACGGAAAAGAGAAAAAAAGAATTGAAGCGAATATAATGATGAAGCTAGACGTTACTAGCAAAGACATTCAAAAAATAGTTGATAATTTAATTTTAGAAAAATTTAACTAATGGAATTAATAGTTTTAAGATTTAGCAGTCAAGAAGATAGCACAAACGGATTATTATTTGAAAGAACTTCTATGGGCAACAAATTTTTATGTTATACTTTAGAAGACGAACGCAGGGCATTAAAAATACCAGGCGAAACTAGAGTGCCAGCAGGTATATACGAAGTACAATTAAGAACAGAGGGTGGTTTTCATAATAGATATTCTAAAAAATACGCTTTTCATAAAGGTATGCTACATATACAGGACGTCCCTAATTTCGAATATATCTTAATTCATACAGGTAACACAGATGAACATAGTTCTGGTTGTTTAATAATTGGCGATTCGCAAGAAAACAACATAATAATATCAGACGGCTTCGTAGGTAAGTCCGTTAATGCTTATAAGCGTATATATAAACCAATCGCAAAAGCCTTAGAAAAGGGCGAACGCGTTACAATACAATACATTGATTATGATTAATAATTTTTTAGGCGGTATTTTAGGGAAAGTAGTTGATAATGCTGAGGGGATCTTGGATAAATGCATTACAACAGACAAAGAACGCGAAGAAGCTAAATTACAATTAAAAAAATTGTTATTAGACGCAGAAAAAGAAGCCTTTAATAAAGAAGTAGAAGACAGAAAAGACGCAAGAAGCCTATATAAAGATGACGCGTTTATACAAAAAATATTAGCTTCGTTGTTTACAGTAGCTTATTTCGGTATTACGTTTGTAATGTTTAGTTATTTTGTTACAAAATCTTTAGAATTAGGAGAATTCGAAATAAGTTTTATTTCTACTATATTCGGTGCTATGTCTAGCAAGGTAAATACTATCATTGATTTTTTCTTTGGTGGATCATCTAATAAAAATGAACAAAAGTAAAAGATACAGACTTAAAAAACACGAAGAAATAATTTTAAATAATCTTAGAAATAGAGATTTTAATAATGTTTTAGTCGTGGGCGATCTGCACGCACCATTTATTCGCAAGGGATATTTGGAACATTGTTTAGAAGTTTACGAAAAATACAATTGTAATAAAGTTGTGTTTATAGGCGATATAATTGACAACCATTATTCTAGTTTCCACGAGCCTGATCCTGACGGCTATGGTGCAGGAGAAGAACTTGACAGGGCTATAAGTCATATAAAACCTTGGTGGGAGAATTTTCCTAAAGCTAAAGTATGTATTGGAAACCATGACGCGATTATATGTCGTAAGGCCTTTAGTAGCGGTATTTCTAACAGGTGGATTAGAGATTATGACGAAGTTTTAGGAACGCCAGGTTGGGATTTTAAACAAGAACATAATATTGACGGAGTTACTTATGTACACGGCACAGGAACTAGCGGAAAAGGGGCAACAAAAAGATTAAGGGAATGGCATACGTCGATTGTACAAGGACATATACACACGGAAGCCTTTATTGACTGGTATTGTAATAAGGATAAAAAGTTGTTTGCAATGCAAGTCGGTTGCGGTGTAGATGATAGAAGTTATGCAATGGCTTATGCGAAAAATTTTACTAAAAAATATATAGTTAGTTGTGGCGTAGTTTTAGAAAGCGGAACTTTGCCTTTATTAATTCCAATGAATTTAACCTGATTATCAGTCACTTACGGCAAACCGCCGTTATCAATTCGATACAAACAAGAAGTATTATAGTATATATATTATAGATTAATATATAATATCATATATATATATAAAGGTTATAAACTTTTTTTACTAGATAAGAAGTAAAAGTTTTTAACAAAATGCTTTGCAGTTTAAAAAATAGTTTTTAAATTCGCTTTAATATTAACAAATTAAATGTTAAAGGTATAAAAGAGAATTAACCAACTAATCCAACCGAATGAGAAAAGAGCAGTTAAGGAAACCAAAATTTACCTTTAACATTTTAAAATAATAATTAACAAATAAAAAGCAAATACTATGTTAAAAAAACTTTTCCAAAATACCACTAATAAAAATAATATACATATCTATTTAGATAACGTCGAGAAAATAGTTGAGCAAACTAAAAATACTCTTAAAAAATTACAAATAGACGCAGAAACTAAAGGCGAAAAAGATATGGCTAAGGCTTACCAAAACGCTTGGTTTGAATTAAATTTTATGACGTCTAAAATTATGTGTGAACAATTAAGATCTGAAATAAAATGAGTAAAGAAAATAAATACAGTCTTATATCGGCGATCGTCGGTATATTAATAGGAGTAATAATTATATGCCTATGTAATTTATTAGGCGTAGCAATAACAATTTAATATGTCAGAAACTAGAAAAGAAACTTTAAAAAGATTATTTATAGAAAATAATTTAGAACAAGAAGACGTTTTTAAACACCAACATTATACTATTATAACAAGAGCGGGTATTGATAAAATACAAGCGAATACAAAAATAAATATAGATTATGAAGTTGTCAAATGCGAAAAAGACTTTGCAGTTGTAAAGGCTTACGCTTCTTTTAATAATAAAAATATACAAACTTTTGGAAGTGCTTTAAAAGGCGATTTTAAAACAGGCAACTGTAATACTTGGTATGTTATGGAAATGGCCGAAAAAAGAGCAATGAGCAGAGCAGTACTTAAACTAGCGGGGTTTTACGCACTTGGCGTTTTTGGAGAAGACGAAAGCGAAAGTTTTAAAAAATAGTATGGAGTGGATCGACGATTTTTTAGCAGACGAAGAATGTACTTTGCAACAAATATCTTTAATAGAAAGTTTATTTATTACTTCTTCTACTGCGGAAAAATATGTGGGCTTAGATCTTACTAAATTAACCTATCAAGAAGCACAGGAAATTATTTATGATTTAAGAGAAAATAATTATCCTACAGATCCTAGAGATCAATATAAACAAATGTTTAATTAAAATTAATAAAATGGAAGTAAAAGGAAAATTAATTAATGTGTTAGATACACTAAACGGAAAAAGTACGAACGGAAAAGAATGGGCGAAAAAAGATTTTGTTATTGAAACCGACGCCAAATATAATCCGCAAATATGTTTTACGTTATTTGGAAAAGATAAAATAAGTATATTAGACGATGTGTCTATTGGCGACGAAATAGAAGTTTATTTTAATTTATCTAGTCGAGAATATAACGGAAAATATTATACACAAGCAAACGCTTGGAAAATAGAACTAAAACAAAACGAAGTTGAACAAGGCGAAGAAATGCCATTTTAATTTTACAATTATGAAGCAAATACACTTAACAAATTTATTAGAAATAGAATACAAATTTATTGATGATAAGGGCGATTATTATAATCCGCCATTTACAGATGTCGAAATAATAGACATAAAGCATAAAGACGTTTCAGTGCGTGATTTATTAGAAGAAGTAGCACCAGACTACATATCCGATTTATACGAAAAACTAGAAAATATAAACTTATGCAAATAAAAGAAAGTATTAAAGAAGAATTAAAATCTTATATAAACGAAAACATAAGATATTACGTAGATTGTTACGCATGCGATTTACACCACGAATTATTTAATTCAGATTATTATATAATAGGATATCATAGAGCAAAATTATGGTTAAAATATCACGATATATCTGCATGGGATGCAATACGAATAGTACAAGAATATGAGAAAGACGAATTCGGAGAAGTTACAACGGATTGTAGCAGTTCAGAAAACGTTGTAAATATGTTAGCTTATATATATGGTTTTGAGATTTTATTAAAAAGTCGAACACTAGACAAATTATGGAATAAACGTTTGTCTATAAATAATATTAATGATATAATAGATGATATATGTTAGAAAAAGAAATAAGAAAAATAAAATATATAATAGAAGACGAAGCGAACGCACCTGCAGGATCTATTGACAGTAAAACTAGAAAAAAAAATATTGTTTTAGCTAGAATGGTTTTAGGCAATTTTTTAATGTGCGAAGTAGGATTAAAAGAAGAAACTTGCAGAAAGTATATCTGTCGAGATAGGACTTCTTTTTATTTTTATAGGAAAAAACATATGGCGTATATGAGTAATAATAAGATATATCCCGAGTATAACGAATTATATAACAGATGTAAATTTAGATATTGGGACGATAGCGATTCTAATTTATTCGACGGCGTACATAAAAATAAAAAAATCGAAAAGTTGTCAGAAATAGACGACAAATTAAAAGATCTTAACAGAAAAAAAGAAGTTTTAAAAACCGAAATAAATGTTCTAAAGTGAAAGGCTGGATTAAATTACATAGGAAAATACTAGACAACGGCGTATTCGAAGACGCTAATTTGTTAAAAATATTTATATGGTGTATTTTAAAATGTAATTCTAAAGAAAAGGAAAAAAATATTTATGGTGCGAAATTAAAGCAAGGCGAATTTATAACAGGAAGACTTAGTGCAAGCGAAGAATTATACATGAAACCTAGTACTGTACACGATCGTCTTAAAAGGCTACAAAGAATGAATTATATAAAAATAAAATCAACAACAAGATATACTATTATAAACGTTCTTAAATTTAAACAATATCAATTAAAAGAAAATCAGCCTTTAAAAGACATTAAACAACGTTATTTAGACTTTTACGACGAAGTTAAAGGATTTAACTTAGAATATGAAGAAAGCGTCTTAAATGGCTTTATTTCTTATTGGACGGAAAAAAATAAATCTAAAACTAAAATGCGATTTGAAATGCAACAAACTTGGGAAACTAAAAGACGCCTTAAAACTTGGCTAAAAAATAATAAGCATTTCGATAAAAAAGAAAGTAAAATAAAAACACAAATTAATAATTGGCAAAAAGCAAGAGAAATAATAAATGAACAAGACTAAGCAAATATGGTATCGTTTTAATAACGATCGCAAAAAATTAAAATTAGATTGCGTCGATTTAATAAGTAGGTTTTATATTATGTTAGGACAAAAACCTGAAACTGAACAAATAGTCCTTATGGCACAATTATTTTATGAGGATTTAATTAATCTTTATTCTTCATGGACTTTAGATGAAGTAAAATACGCAATAGAAAACGGAATAAGAAACGGCGAAGAAACTAATTGTTTTATAAATGTTAGATCTTTAAACGTTTGGTTAAGAAGACATAAAAAAATAGAAGAAACTAAAAGACAACAAAACCTAATAACAGATTACCAAAAACACAAACAAAACGTTAAACAAATATCTAATACAATTAATAAAGCAAAACAATTAAAATGAAAGCAAATACGAAATACGTCGAAGCAATAGACATAGTATCATTAATGGTACATCAGGGATCTTTAATAATAACTTTTAGATTATGTGATTCTGAAGAAGAAACTTTTTTAAATTTAGAAATAAACGCGAATACATTTTTAATGTCATTTGACGGGAATTATATAAAATATATAAAAGACGAATATATTAAATTTTTAAACGACAAAATAATATGCAAGGAATAGAAATATTTAGTTATGTAATAGCTATTTTATCAATTATATATACTGCATTATGGATATATTTTTGTAATAGACAGGATATATATAATAAAGAATTTAAAAACCGAGTTAATAATTTTAAAATAAATAAAAATGAATCAAAAAGAAAAAGTAATTAGACATTTAAAAACTTACGGAAGTATAACGCCATTAGAAGCGTTTAATGATTATGCTATTATGCGACTTACTAGCCGTATATGTGAATTAAAAAATGAGGGTTATGTAATTAAATCCGAATTAGTAAGCAGTAAAAATAGATTTGACGAAAAAGTATCATTCAGTAAATATACTTTAAGTGAGTAAAAAAAAATTAGCAAAGAAGCTAGACGCTATATTTAGTAAATATATACGTTGGTATTATTCCGATCATACAGGATACGTCGAATGTTATACTTGCGGAATTTCTAAGCCTGTAAAAGAAATGCAGTGCGGACACTTTCAATCTAGAAGACATTATTCGACTAGGTGGCATGAAAATAATTGTAGGCCACAATGCGTTAAATGTAATATGTTTAATCAAGGACAACAATATATATTCGGATTAAAACTTACAGACGACATAGGAAAAGAAGCCGTTGAAGATCTTATTAATTTATCTAGAAAAACAGTCAAAACAACAGAAGACGAATACAAAATATTAATTAATTATTATACATTAAAATTAAAGGAATTAACAATATAATGTTCATAACTATTTAATAAATAGCTAGTTATATATTTGTTTATATTGTAAAATTGTTTGTGCAATTAACACAAAAAGAATACAATAAACTTTTAGACATAGCGAAAAATATATGTAAAACAGATTATGTAGAAGATCTGTTGCACGAAGCCTTGTTTGCGACTTTGTGTTATCCCGAAGAAAAGATACAGTTTATCAAAAAAGATGGTAAACTGTTTTTTTTTGTAGCTAGAATAATGGCTAATATGTATCATAGCAAAACAAGTACCTATTACTATAATATAGCTAGGTTTTATGATAAACACGTTTTACAGGATTGCACTAAAATACAATCTTTTATATTTACTAAAGAAACTACGAAGCAAGACAATATTATATTGATTGAAAGCATTTTAGATGAATTGTATTGGTACGATCGGGAATTATTTAAGTTATATTATTTCGGAGAAATAAACGGAAATAAATACACTTTACAATCTTTAGCAGATAAAACGGGAATAAGCAGAAGAAGTATTTTTACAACTGTAAAAAACGTAAAAAATTATATAAAGAAAAGACTTAATGAAACTAGAAGAATTAATAACATATTGTGATTATGATATTCCTAGTCTAGAATTTTACAACGAATATGGACAATTAGAATATTCCTGCAATTTAGAAAATTTTGAATTTGAAGACATAGATATTGTATTTGGAAAATGGTTTGAGCCGTACGGCGTAATTAAATTACAAAGAAAAAATGAAGAAACCAGATTTAATGGTAAGGGCTTACAATCTCCTGAAAGCAAGTTATAAAAGAACAATAGGCGGTTTTAAGGACGTTGACGAAACTACTTATTATGACAGAGTACACACTTGCACGAGATGTCCTAAATTTGATTATATAGAATATGAATGTACAGTTTGCGGTTGTCCAATAGAAACTAAAGCGAAATGGAAAACTGAAAGTTGTCCTAAAAATAAATGGAATGAAATTAAATAAAGAACAAAAAGAAAAAGCGAAATACATATGGCAAGGTATTAAAACAGGAAAAGCAGAAAGCCACCATTATAAAACCGAAATGATAAAATTTTATAATGCGTTAAATAATACTAATTATAAATATACGACTAACTGCGGGAGTTGTTTAAATACTTGTTTTGAATTTATAAAAAATATAGTTACTAAAAAACCTAAAAAAAATGCAAAAAAATAATTTAGAAGACTGCGAGTATGACGACTGCGTATGCGATACGCATTGTGAAGAAAAAATACCTGCATATTATGTAGGACGAAACGGCTTAATGGCTAAAGACGTTGTATGGGAATACGATTTAACATATAACGTAGGCACGGCCGTTACTTATTTATTAAGATCTAAACGCAAACATAAAACGCCTTTAGAAGATTTAAAAAAAGCAATCGCACATATAGAGTTTGAAATAAATAATTTAGAAAATGAAAGCAAAATTAATTGATAGAAATAAAATTAAAGTTAATCCTAATAATCCTAGAATTATTAAAGATCATAAATTTAAAAAGTTAGTAAAGAGTGTAGAAGACTTACCGCAAATGTTACAAATGCGTCCAATTATAGTAGATGAGAATAATATTATTTTAGGTGGTAATATGCGTTACCAGGCTTGTGTTTACGCGGGTATTGTAGAAGTTCCTGTAATTAAGTACACAAGAGAAGAACACGAAAAAACTAAAACCGCAGATAGCTACGAAGAAACCTGCAAAGAAATTATTATAAAAGATAATATCGGTTTTGGAGAATGGGATTGGGATATACTAGGAAACGAATGGGACAACGTCAAATTAGGACAATGGGGACTAGACGTTTGGCAACCTGAAGAAGAAGTTGACTACAGTATTTTAGATGATTTAAATATAGGCGAAGAATTACACGAAAAACAAACAGGCGTAAAAAGAGCAATACAAATAGAATTTGACGCCGAACATTACGAAGAAGCTAATAAATTAATAAATAAAGCAAGAGAAGACGGCGTAAATTTAGGCTTATTAGTTTTAAACGCTATTAAGAATGCATAAAGTATTCACTTTATATTACGATAGGTTTAAAGACGCTACGACTTCGATAGCACTTAAAGAAGCTAATATAAAACATACAATATTATGTCATAACAATAAAAATAAATTCAAAAATATTTACGGCGATATTATAGAAACTAAAAAACCTAAAGGAATACAATATAATTTAAATTCAGTTTTAGAAAATATTAATTTAAACGAATGGGCAATTGTAATGTCGGACGATTATAAAAAAAGTTATAAGCTAGATAAAATAAAAAATAAATTTATTGAATGCGATCTAAAATATATTTTTAAAAATTTAAATGAAACGATTGAACTAGCAGATAAATTAAATGTTAAGTTAGTCGGTTTAAATTCTACTGGTAATGTTTTGTATGCTCAAAAAAAATATGGTAAATATGGTTTAATTGACGGAAGAATGTTTGCAATAAAAAAAACTAATTTTAGTTGGCGTAATGATATAAGTTGCATAACAGATTATTATGCTACAATATATCATATAAATAAATACAAAGGAAACCTTATTAATCAACAATGTTATGCAGATTTTGAACGATACGGAAAAAAAGGAATAGGAAGTATATACGACAGACTAGAAAATAAGAAAAAAGATATATTAATTCTTAAAAATTTATATCCTAATAACGTTAATATAAAAGATAAAAAAGGGCAACCAAAAGGAACACATATAGTTATAAAAAGATGAAAACAATAGAATTAAAAGAAACTAAACACAACGTTAAAATAAATGATACTTGTAAATATTATGAGCCTAATGTAACCGAAGATTGTTTATTAAAGCATAATAACGACGTTATAGGCTTTTATATATCCGATGTAGGTAAATATAACGAAAAGTTAAAAAAGTTGCTTAAAATAGCTAATAATGAGTTTAGAAGCGAAAGAGTGCCTAAACAAACTTTGAATAGATCTGCGGGTGTAATGGAAAGCTACGAAAAGTTGGGCGATTGTTCAAGTTTAGGAACAGTACAACAATATTCGACTATTTTAGGAAGTATAGCACCAAGGCCACATATGAGACGGCCTTATCCTAATATATCGTCAGTACATAGGGATAAAAAGGCACAGATATTTATACAAGCTATGTGGGGTGCTTGTGTAGAAGCGGAAAAAGTCTTAAAAGAAATAACACCGCATTTATATAAAAGACAAGAAGAAATATTTAAAGACGTAAATAAAAAATGGCGTTTTGGTAATATGTTTACTAGCAGTATATCTAATTATAATATTTCTGCACCTTTTCATAGGGATACAGGCAATATAAAAAATACAGTTAATATAATATTAACAAAAAGAAATAACGCGAACGGCGGTTGTTTAAACGTTCCCGATTATAATGCTACATTTGAACAAGCAGATAATTCTATGTTAGTTTATCCCGCTTGGAGAAACGTTCACGGCGTTACTCCTATAAAACCAATAGCAGAAAACGGGTACAGAAATAGCTTAATATTTTATCCGCTTAAAGCATTTAAAGGAATATAATATGGACAAAAATAGACACTTAAAAAAGGAAACGATATTAAAGGCATTAGAAAGTAGTTTAGGCGTCGTCACAACAGCCTGTAAAAAAACTAATATACCGAGATCTACGTTTTATAAATGGTTAAAAGAAGACGAAGACTTTGCGGAAAAAGTAAAAGACATAGAAAATGTAAGTTTAGATTTCGCAGAAAGTAAATTATTTGAGCAAATGTCAGATAACAATACAAGTGCTACTATTTTTTATTTAAAGACTAAAGGCCGAAAAAGAGGTTATTGGGAAAAACAACAACACGATATAACTACTGATGACGAGCCTATACAGATTAATATTAAATTAACTGATGACGATTAACCTTGCTTTTACTCCAAAACAAAGTACGGCCGTAAGATATTTATTTGACAACGAAAGTAGCGAAATACTTTTTGGCGGTGGAGCAGGTGGCGGTAAATCTTATTTAGGTTGTGCATATATAATTTACTCTTGTATAAAATATAAAGAAATAAGATGTTTAATTGGAAGATCTAAGCTTGATAATTTAAAGAAAACTACATTAAACACTTTTTTCGAAGTATGTAAAGAGTGGGGTTTAAAAGCAAATAAAGATTATGAATATAACGGAAGTAGCAATATAATAACTTTTTACAATGGCTCACAAGTTATGCTTAAAGATTTATTCCATTATCCTAGTGATGTTAATTATGATTCTCTGGGCAGTTTGGAACTTACTATGGCATTTGTTGACGAGTGCAATCAAATTACGCAAAAAGCTAAAGCAATACTTTCTTCTAGAATAAGATATAAGCTAGACGAATATAAATTAATTCCTAAATTATTTATGAGTTGTAATCCCGCTAAAAATTGGGTTTATAATGAATTTTATTTACCTAATAAACAGGGAAAACTACCGAAGCATAGAAAGTTCGTACAAGCGTTAGCAAGTGACAATATACATATATCTAAGCATTACGAAGAACAATTAAAAAAGCTAGACGAAATAAGTAAACAAAGATTATTATATGGGAACTGGGAGTATGACGACAGCGAAGACAAATTAATTGATTATAATGCAATTTTAAATATGTACGAAAACGAAAACTTGCCTAAAGGTTATAAATATATAAGTTGCGATGTAGCTAGATTCGGAAAAGATAAAACAGTTATTATATATTGGAACGGATTAAGAGCAGAAAAAATAAAAGTTTTAGATACAAACACAATAACGGAAGCGTCTGAAATAATTAAAGAAATACAAAGAACAGAAGAAGTCCCATTAAATAATATAATAGTAGATGACGACGGGATAGGTGGCGGTGTTCGTGATATATTAAGATGTAAAGGCTTTAACAATAACGGCAAAGTAATTAACGGGGAAAATTACCAAAACTTAAAAACGCAATGCTATTATAAATTAGCCGAATATATTAATGCAGGTAAGATATACGTACAAACTAATAATACGTCTATAAAAGAATATATGACAAAAGAATTAGAACAAGTAAGACGCGATAAAATTGACAGGGATACTAAATTAGCAATAGTATCTAAAGAGAAAGTAAAAAACATTTTAGGACGTTCGCCAGACTATTCTGACGCTTTAATGATGAGAATGTTTTATGAATTAAAAAAGAATTTAGGCCGTTACTATATACAATAAAAAAATCGGCGTGTACCAAAAACATAGATAAATAACACGCCGATCTTAAAGCAAATACGCACCAAATTTAAACAATTTATATTTACTAATATATAATCTATTTAAAATGTTATTAACACTAAACGACGTCCAATATAATATTCCTGAAAAATGGAACCAAGTTAGCATAGAAAATTATCAAAAATTTATGCTTAATCACGACGACAAGCAAGACGATTATACAAAGACGCTTAACATTATTAGTTCTTTTACAGGAGTACCTTTTAAAGAGTTAGAACAATGTAAAAAAAGCGATATAGATAAAATTGACAAAGTTTTATCTAAACTATTAGACGATAAAATAAAAGAAGAATTAAACTTAATTATCACAATCGATGATATAGAATACGGCTTTCATCCTAATTTAAAAGATTTAACATTTGGTGAATTTGTTGATTTAGATAATTATTTATTAAAACCAATAGAAAATTTACATTTAATTTTAGCGGTTTTATATAGAAGAATTAAAAGCCGTAATAATAAAAAATATAAAATAGAAAATTACGACAGTACGGAATGTGTTAAAAATGCTAAAATATTTAAAGAGAAATTAAGTGTATCAACCGCACAAAGTGCTTCAAGTTTTTTTTTGCTTATAGGGAAACAATTACAAAAGAATTTGCAATCATCTTTGGAGAAGAAAAAGAAGAAGAAAACCTTAATCCACACGATACCGAATTACAATTTAATAAAAAGTGGGGTTGGTACGGCGTAATATTTAATTTAGCTAATGGAGATATAACGAAAATAAATAATATTTTAGAATTAACCGCAGAAGAATGTTTTACCTTTTTATGCTATTCTAAAGATTTAAACACAATTAAAAAATGAGTTTTAGTGAATTTAAAAATAAAGCGGGGCAGTTTCAAAAAAATATAACGTTAATAAATATTATAAAGTTATACGAAGAAATTGCGGAAGCTAATACATATATAAAAACGTTTACTTTCGGGGATATATTCGAAATTGATTTAAACGATACGGCTTACGCATTATCGCATTTAAGCATAGAAAACGCGAATTATACGCAACACGAATTAAGCTACTCTTTTAAACTATATATTATGGATCTAGTAAGTAAAGACGAAAGCAACGAAGAAGACGTTTTAAGCGATACTTTACAAGTCATAGGGGATTTTATAAGTCAATTTAAACATAGTACGCTTTATGGCGATATGGAGAACGATTATCGTTTTAGCGAAAACGTTAATTGTACACCTTTTACAGAAAGATTTGACAACGAAGTTTCGGGCTGGGTAGCAGATATAAATATAACAGTAAGTTTTAACGCGAGTGCCTGTACAGGCGATACAATATAAATAATTTAATAAAAATAATATGGCAACAACAGTAACAACGGCAACACTAACATTAGATATTAAAGAAACTATTTCTTTAAACGGAGTAACATACGACAAAACTACTACGCAAAGTATAACGGGCATAGGACAATATTTTAGTCGTGTATATCAATTAAAAGCTAGTACAACACATACATTAGTAGAGTTCACAAGCGATCCTAGTAATAACGTATTTGATAGCGACGATTTTAAATATATGCGTATAACTAATTTAGACGATACTAATGCAATTAATATAACTTTCGCCGAAGAAAGTAATGTTGGTTGTGCATTTCAATTAGACGCGGGAGAAAGTTTCGTTATTAGTGCATTAACAGTAGATAGTAACACAAGCGGAAGTGCAATAACAGCTTTAGGGCATACAATATCTGACGTATTTATACGCACAGGTGCGGAAGAAACTGATGTTGAAATAGTCGTAGCAACTGCGTAATGGCTAAGCTAAAATTAAAAGCGAGTGAGCGTATATTTAAAATGTTTGCTGATAAGGTTATAAAGCAATCTATAAAAAACCTAGCTAGTCAAGATCATATTGACACTGGTAAATTAGCAAATAAATTAGATTATCGTTTAAGGGTTTTCGATAGTGGTGCTTTAGACTTACAATTTTTAATGCCAGAATATGGAGAATTCCAAGACAAAGGCGTTAAAGGTAGTGTAAGCGGACGCAAAGCATATAAATCGCCTTATAGATTTAAAGGATCTAATATTAAAGAGGGCGTTGTTGAAGATTGGCTTAAACGTAAAGGGATACAAGGCCGTGTAAAATCAGAATGGAAAAGTGCGGGTAATAGAGGTGGACAATTTATTAAACGAAAAAGCCTTGCTTATATTATAGGTAGAAGTATTGCTTTGTATGGCTTACCAGCTACAAGATTTTTTAGTAATGCGTTTAGATCTAATTTTAAACAATTGCCAAAAGATTTTATAAAGGCTTACGCAAAGGATTTTAGAGATTTTTTAAAAGAGACAACAAGAGAAATATTACAATAATGGCATTAACAATACAACAACAACCTGACATAGATTTAAGAATAAGGCCAGCATATAGCGATGTTATTTTTATAGTAGGCGGGGGAACATTAACAGGGACTTTTAGGCATAAATACGTCGCACATATATATATGAATAACGTAGAGGGCGACACACCTGCATATAGCAATCAAAATATAGTAGCGACGTTAAAAGCACCAGCTAACGCAAGCGGTTTCGCGGTTTTTAATATTAGCAATATTCTAGCTGATAATTGCGGTACAGATACATTAGGAATTCCTAGCACTTTGGTACCTGGAAAACCTGAATTCGAAAGTACATTTAATAATGTCGGATTTGATACAACACCGCATTCTATACATCAAATAGATACGTTCGCAGGAAATAGAAAAAACTTTAGAAGATTTTTCGTACAATTTAGGGAAGAATTTGCAACAACATCAACAGGAACGGCGGTTATACAAAATCATATAGATTCTAGAATTTATAGTGTTACAAACGCAGTCGAACAATTAGAGGACGGCTTTGAAAATTTTGATTTTAAAACATATATTCCTAACGCAGATACTAAACAATTTTTATCTACTATGCCAAGCAGTATAGATCGTAAATGGCGTCGTGGCGATTTTGGTGTATTTTCTTTTTTTAATGGTAAATTTTCTCTTTCTAATTCTATTACACAATCACAAATAGTTTCTGTACAATTTAAATTATATGATAGCAGTAATACGTTATTAGCGACTGTACAAAATAATTTATTTCAAGCAGGTATCGGGGGAAGTTCAACAGTAGCAAACGCGTATTTAGATTTTAACAACCAATTACACGATTTTAATACAGTCCCCGCAATAGTTTACGCGGGTACAGGTTTTAATAATATAGAGTTAGAACACGGCGTACAAAACGCGAATACTTCTTATTATACTGTTACAGGGATTAGTATTTTAAGCCAACCAATTACTGAAACTTATACTGTAAGGCTTACTGACGACGATTGTAAAGGATTTGACACAATAAGATTAGCATATGTAAATAGTTTAGGTACTTGGGATTATTATAATTTTTATAAAAAATCAATAAGAACATCGCAAATAAATAAAAGCTATTATAATAGTAATTATGGTAATTATCAAGGACGTAATTATAATCAAAGTTCGGCTGAGGGCGGTAAAAGAGCATTACAAACAAATGTAGAAGAAATAATTGAAGCGAATACAGATTATATAACGGAAGTAGAAGCGACGGCTTTAAAAGAATTATTTATTTCGCCACAAGTTTATATGCAAGTAGGAACGGGAACAAGCGTTCAATTTGTGCCTGTATGCGTAGAAGAAAGAGAATATATAAAACAAACTTCTGCTAACGATATGTTAATTCAATATATAATAAAAGTTAAAAAAGGACATAAAACAAGAGTACAAAATTTATGATTAGATTAGTTATATATACAGATACTAAGGATTACGAATTAGACACATACGGGGACGAAAATATATCGATTACTTATGCTATTGACGATTTAACAAATTTAGAAAATAAATCTGGCAATTATAGTAAAACTTTTGATTTACCAGCGACTAAAAATAATAATGATTTTTTTGGGCATTTATACGACTTACAATCTGACATATCGCAGTTTAACACATTAAAAGGGCATAAGTGCGAATTATTTAGCAATAACATTTCTATATTCGAGGGATTACTATATTTAAATGAGATAGTTAAAGTAAAATCGGAAACTAAGTACAAAGTAAATTTAATTGGCGAAACAATAAGATTTTTAGAAACGATCGGGGACGCTACTATAAGAGATTTAAATTTTGATGAATTAGATCACGACTTTAGTTCTACTGCTTTAAATAATTCTTTAGTTGGATTAGGAGTACCATTATCAAGTGGTGGCTCTACTTTAGATCTTGCATATACTCTTATAAATAATACTGGAATAAGCAGTACAGGTGGCGGAGATTTTACATATATAGCAACACAAAATTTACAACCATTTATTAGATTATATTATTTACTAGAAAAAATCTTTGATTATGCAGGTTTCGAAATAGAAAGCGACTTTATAAATACAAATAATACCGAGTTTAACCATATATATATGGATACGGGATTAAATGATAAAAGAATATTAGGCGGTTTCGGTAGTGCCTTTCGACATACAAGTCAAGCTGACGCAGATAAAATAAATGAACCACAGGTAAGCGGTTTAAGTGAAGCAATTACTCCACAAACTGTATTCTATAATTTCGCAGGTGCTAATGGTATTCTCTTTACACAAAATATACCGATAACAGATTGTTTTTTAGTTTCTGCACCTGGGTTTTCTTTTACCGATTTTACTTTTAAAAATATACACGATATAACTACTTCATATACAGAAATACCTTTTACTAAAGAGCCTTTAATTAGTCCTATTAATGGACAAGGGAATGACGGCGGAAATATTTTAGGGACAAATGGTGCTTTAACAATACCAGTAGATAATTCATTTTTCGATATAGATATTAAATTGTCAATATGGGCTACGCCTGGTATTACAATAGACGTATTAGGTGAAAAAACTACTCCTGCAGGAACAACAACATCAGTCGTAATAGGAAGTATGACAATGTTAGCTTCTACTACAGGAGTGTTTTTTAATAATAACGGAAATCAGGAGCAAGATATGGTTTACCAAACTATGAATATTAGCACTACGTTAAGCGGGGATCAAAATGATGTATATAAATTTAAAATTAAAAAAAGTGGCGGGGACGCACATTTATCGCAACACGAACACGTATTTACTTCGCAATTTATAGATACTAATAATTTTAATGATCCTGACTTCCCGCCCCCGTCTGGAATGAGTACCGCTTTGTCACAATATTTACACGCAGGCAATCCACAATTTCATAGAGGGAATTCAAATACTTTTTGTATAGATACTTTTATGCCAATGACACATAGTTTGTCAAATCAATATGCTAATACATTACACGTAGAAGACGCGACAGTAACAGAAGTAATTATGACAACTAGACTACACGAAAATCACGGCGACGTTAAATTAGCAGATATAATAAAAGACGTTTTTAAAATGTTTAATTTAGTTTGTGAGCAAAAAGGTACTAAATTAAAAATAGAGCCTTTTAACGCTTTTATGCTTACAGGTGCGGTAAAAGATTGGACTGATAAAATCGATACAACACAAATATTACAAAATTATGAGGGATTGCCTAGTAAAATAATTTTTAAATATAATAACGATACAGAAGATTATTGCTTAAACACGTATAAAGCACAAACAGGGGACGATTACGGAAGTATGACAGTAGAACTACCTGTTGATTATATAAACGAAATAGAAATAAATTTAGACGTATTTAGTGCGACTGCTTTTAAAAGATTGTCTAGTGGTTTAATTTATTCTTGTTGTTACGCTTATAATGAGGGCGTATATGAAAAATTTAATAACAAACCAAGACTTCTATTTAAACCAACACAATATAATGGTATTATATTTGCGACAGGGGACGACATAAATAATGTTTATGAAGCTAGTTATTACAGAGCATTTACGCATTACGAAGATTTGCTGTCAAATTTATCGACTAATTCATTTGATTTAAATTATGGTTATACGCAAGGTATATTTATAGCACAAAACTATACACAACCGATAAATAATTTATACAATTTATATTGGTTTGATTACATACAACAAAATTATACTAAAGATCGAGTTTTAGTAAAAGCGAAAATATATTTAACAGAAAGTGATATACAGAAATTTAGTTTTGCAGACACTATAATTATAAAAAACCAACATTATAAAGTTGTTAAAATAGATTATAATGCGGGACAAACAGGACTAGCTAGAGTCGAATTATTAAAAATATAATGGCGAAAAAAATATTTAAAATACAGGAAAATATAATAACATTCGTTGGAGAAAAAGGCGAAGAAGTTTCAGGAAATAATGCAGACTGTAAAATGGTTGGCGGGATATTTAACGGGACTAATTGTATGTTACAAAATACTAAACATAATCCTAATTTGACTAATCCAAGAGTTAATTTAGGACAAGCTAACACGATAAATAACTTAGCGACTGACAATGTAATTTTAGGCAATAATAATACAATAGACGAAGTAAATAACACGCATACTTTAGGTAAGTTTGCACACACTACAAGAAACGGCGAATTTAACCACGCAATAACAAGCAGTTTAGGACGTACACAACGAAGTGTTTTAATGTATGAGGGAAGAACTACTGACGCTACAGAAACGGAAGTTTTTATTGGTGGAGAAAGCAATAAAAGATTTATAGTAGATGAAACAAAAGAATGTGTAATTGCTTTAGAGTGTTATATTTTAGCTAGACGTATAGATAGTAGCGACGACGCTTGTATGGCCAAATACCAACGTAATACATTTAGAGTACATTCAGGCGTTTTAAGTAGAATAGGACAAAATAATTTAACAAATCATAATCACGGAATAAATGGTTGGACTAACGATTTTACGGCCGTAAGCGATACGCCTGATTACATAAAAGTTACATGTACAGGCGAATTAAGAGTTACTATTGATTGGAGTGTTGTTGTAATGATTAGCGAATTAAAAACAAGTTTTATATAAATGACTAATAACGAAAAATACCAAATAATTGGAACGCACGTTGTAAACGGAATGCTAACTTTAAAATTAGTCTTACCGCATATAACTAAAATAAAAGGCAATAAAAATTATAATAAAATAATAAGAGGAAAATGGCAAAAGAAATAATACCAATTGAAATAACCGCTAACACTAAACAAGCGTCGCAAAGTTTAGAAAAAGTGGCTAAACAAACAAAAGACGTAAGCGAAGAAGCAAAAGGGGCTATTGGTAATTTTCAATTAATGGGGGTTTCTATTAACGGGATAAAAGGATCAGTAAGCAAAGTAATACCTTTTATTAAAACTATGTTTACTAGCATTAAAGTCGGTATTGCTTCAACAGGAATAGGTTTATTTTTAATAGCGTTAGGATCTTTAGCACAATTTTTTAAAGATTCAGAAGAGGGGGCGTCAAAGTTAAAAGAAATTACATCAGCTTTAGGCGTCGCTTTTGGTAACGTTACAGACATTATAAGCGATACAGGTAAGGCTTTATATAATTTATTAACGGGGAACGTTAAGGGCTTTAAAGACGCTATTGCAGACGCTACAGATCAAGTTAAAAACTTCGGCGAAAATACGCGAAAAGAAATGGGATCTGCTATACAATTAGAAAAAGATAGATTAGCATTACAACAATTCGAAAGAAAAGCGTCAGTTGACAAGGCTAAAACCGAAAGCGAAATTATGAAGCTAAGGTTACAGGCTAGAGATAGGGAAAAATTTACAAATGAAGAACGTCTAGAGTTTATGCGACAGGCAAATGCTTTAGCGGACGAACAATTACAAAAGGATTTACACGTTGCAGAAGAAAAATTAAGATTCCAACAAGTCGAAAATTCTTATTCAAAATCTACACAGGAAAATTTAGACGCAGAAGCTAGATTACAAGCACAAGTATTTCAAATTCAAAGGAGTAATTTTAGCGAACGTAAAAGAATGAAGTCAGAAGAACAGGCTTTAGTAAATGAACAAAATGCAGAAAGAAAAAAAGAAGAAGACGAACGATTAAGAAAAGAAGCAGAAGAATTAAAAAGAGAAGAAGAATTATTAAAGAAAAAAAGGGATTTAAGAAACGAAATTAATCTTCTAATGGAAGAAGATGACAGAGAAAGAGAAATTCTTAAACTTGAACAAGACGCGGAAAAATTACTTAAAGAAGAAGAAGACAATGCGACTAGAGTTTTAATAAAAAGAAAATTAAGACAACAAATAAAAGCCGTTAATGATAAATTTGACGCAGAAGAAGAAAAGACTAAAAAAGAAAAAGCACAAAAAGACATAGACAGAGATAAGGCCGTTGCACAAAGTAAAGCACAAGTGAGTATGGATACTTTAGGAGTTATGGCTGATATATTTGGTAGGGAAAGTGCAGCAGGAAAAGCCTTAGCAGTAGCACAAGCGACTATGAATACATATCAAGCGGCAACAAATGCTTTAGCTAATACACCTGCACCGCCACCTTTCCCTCAAATCGCAGCAGGAGTAGCAGTCGCAAGCGGATTAATGCAAGTAGGAAAAATAATGAATACACAAGAGCCTAAAAAAATGGCTCAAGGCGGTTTAGTAGGCGGTTATGGTAGTGGTACAAGCGATAGTGTAAACGCTAGATTAAGCAGAGGAGAAACTGTTATAAACGCTAAATCGACAAGAATGTTTAAACCGCTTTTAAGTGCGATAAACCAAGCAGGGGGCGGTATAGGTTTTGCTGACGGCGGAACTTTAGACACAGGATCTGCAGGAATGACTACGGGAGTTGTAAAGGCTTTTGTTGTAGCAGACGAAATGACAAATGAACAAAATAGATTAACAAGAATAAGAAGAAAAGCAACAATATAATTATGGAAAAAAATAGAACGAAAATAGTAGAATTAATTTTAGATGAAGATAATTTAGAATTAGCAATTGACGCAATATCTTTAGTTACAGAACCAGCGATTGAACAAGATTTTGTTTATTTTAATAAGGCGAAAAATAATTTGACTTTAGCTAAAGTAAACGAAGAAAAAAGATTGTTAGTTTCTCCCGCATTAATACCTAACAAACAAATATTTAGGTACGACGCGAATACTAACCAAGAATATTATGTGTATTTTACAGAAAAAACTGTAAAAAGAGCAAGCGAAATGTATCTTAAATACAATAATAATAATAGTGCGACGATACAACACGAAAATAAAGTAACAGGAGTACATACAGTTGAAAGTTGGATTGTAGAAAATTCTGAAAAAGATAAGTCTAATTTATACGGCTATAATTTACCTAAAGGGACTTGGTTTGTAAGTATGAAAATAGAAAACGACGAAGTATGGGAACAGATAAAAGAGGGCGTTTTAAAAGGAGTAAGTATTGAGGGTTATTTTGTAGATCGTATGGCTCAAATGAGTAAATTTGAACGCGTTGCAGACATAGACGGCTTACCTGTATTTAGCACTAAAGAAGAAGCCTTAGCAGAAGCCGAAAAAATGGGTTGTGACGGATATCACGAACACGAATTGAATGGTGCGATAGTTTATATGCCTTGTAGCGATCACGATATTATAAAAGAATTATCGAATATTTTAGATATTAAAGAAGAAAAAGTAATCTAGAAAGTTATACTGACTATCCTAAAGGTGCGACTAATAACGCAAAAAGGGCTATAAAATATAAAGAAGAAAACGGAACAACTTGCGGTACTAGAGTCGGTTGGACAAGAGCAAGTCAATTAGCGAATAGAAAACCGATTACAAGAGAAACCATAGCAAGAATGGCTTCGTTTAAAAGACATCAACAACATAAGGACGTACCTTACAGCGAGGGTTGTGGCGGTTTAATGTGGGACGCCTGGGGTGGTAGTAGCGGTATTAATTGGGCTATAAGCAAATTAAAAGAAATAGACAACAAAAAGTAATAAATCGAACTAAATTATATTTACTATAAATAACCTAACTATAAATTTTTTAAAATGGACTTAAAAACTAGAATTAGAGTTGCCCTGGGAATTGAGGAAGAAACTACTCAATTGGCTTATGAGGGTAAACTTGCTGACGGCACAATTATAGTGTCAGAAGCGGACGCATTAGCTGAGGGTGTCGCAATTAACGTTCTTGTAGAAGACGGGACGCAAATTCCATTACCTGTAGGCGAATATGAAACTGAAGACGGCGTAAAATTCATCGTTGAAGAAGAAGGCATTATTTCATCTATGGAAGAAGAAGCCGAAGAAGAAGAAGAAGACGACATGGGAAAAGACGAAGACGAAGAATATGCAGAGATGTCTGACGATAACGCAGAATTATTTAACGAAATAGGATCTGTTGTTAAAGAACTTCTACAAGAAGTAAAAGACGATTTAGCACGTATGTCGGCTGAATTAGATGAATTAAGAGGAGAAAATTTATCTAAAGACGAAAACATTGCTGAATTACAAAAAGAAAATACTGAATTAGAAAAACAAGTTTCGGAATTAGGCAAAGAGCCTGCAGAAGAGCCTGTAAAACTAAATAAATTCACAAAAGAAAAAGTATCATTAAGCTCAACCGATTACGAGAAAATGACACCACAACAAAAATATTTGTATAACTTTAATAATAAATAAAAATGGCATTAACAATTACAAGTTCATCGTATGCAGGTGAACACGCGGGATTATATATTTCTCCTGCATTAAAACAAGCAAAATCTTTAGAGTTTATGACTGTAAGAGAAAACGTAAATTATAAAGAAGTTGTAAATAAAGTAGTAGGATCGCATTTAGTAAAAGACGGCACTTGTGCTTTTAACGAAACTGCTGACAGCTCAAATACTTCTACTTTAACATTAACTGAAAGCGTTTTAGAAGTAGAACAATTTCAAATTAATATCGACGTATGTAAAAAAACTATGTTATCTGACTGGGCTTATACTCAACAAGACGACTTCGTTGCTTACGCGGTATCTTATTTAGCTGATAGCATTGCTGATAGCGTTGAAAATTCTATTTGGCAAGGTGCTACTTCTACTAATGGTCAATTCGATAAATTAGCTACTGGCTCAATGACTTCTTCGTCTGCAGGCGGTGCGTTTATTTCGGCTTCTGGTACAGGTAACATTATTACTGAATTAGGAACTTTAGTTTCTAACATTCCAACTGCAGTTTATGGAAAAGAGGATTTATATATATACATGAATAAAAAGACTTATAGACTTTATATTTCTGCTATTTCTGCATTATCTGCATTTCCTTTTAACCATATGGGACAATATACTCCTGAATTTGAGGGTATTAAAATCGCAGTTTGCCCTGGTATCGCAGACAACGTTATGTATGCAGGACAAAAATCAAACGTTTTCTTCGGAACTTCGCTATCAAGTGATTTAACTGAGATTTCAGTTTTAGACATGGCGAATTTAGACGGATCGCAAAACGTGAGAATGGTAGCACGTTACACTGCGGGTGTACAAGTTGGAGTTGCTTCTGATTTCGTTTACCACGCATAATTAATAACTAGCTGGATAGTAAGGGGTTTTATAGCCCCTTGCTTAAAGCGTCTTAAAACATAAAAATATGGCATGTGAATTAACCAAAGGCAGACAATTAGACTGCCGAGATATTATGGGCGGGGTAAAAAATATATACTTCGCACAACACGAAGACGCGACTGTTACAACGGGTGCAACGGGAGAAGTTACTGACTTAGATATAACAACTAATTTATTTAAATATTCGTTACCAAGAGGAACTGCAAGTTT
>VTLG01009518.1_pt1 | contig 29284 bp, 42 predicted proteins | sample 4694571 | NCBI WGS metagenome assembly VTLG01 (sample SAMN12604809, study PRJNA352737) | marine metagenome | biome: ENVO:00000447; feature: ENVO:00000209|ENVO:00000569|ENVO:01000036; material: ENVO:00002151; isolation source: viral sequences binned using virsorter ...
TTTACCGTTAAATCTATCATAAATGAAATCAGCCTTGCTGAGATCTAATATCATGGACTTGCCAGATTCAAACTTAACTGTCCCAGAAAACATCTGATGAAGTTTTATCATCAGTTTTACTGGAGTATCTGCTAAAATTTCATTAAACTGCCCCTCTACTACTAGATCTTTCTTTAGTTTCTGAATTAATTCATACAAATCAGGTTGCATTTGTACCTCCAAGACTGTTTCAGTCGTCTCTACTTGGAACTCAGCCTCTTTTTGCGTATACGCCAACGTATATGGCTTCATCATATTAATAATGTCCTCTTTCCCAAGTGTATAAACCTTAATAGGTATTCCATTAAAAAAAGGTCGTGAAGTTATTGTTACATAATCATTTGCAAATGCATAGAAGTTTTTATATTGAGAAAAAGGATTGTTAGGTATTGCGTAAACCTGATGATACATCTGGCTATATGACTCAGGAGTTGGAGTCCCTGATAACAATATAACGTAACAGGAGTTGCGTGAGATGATGTTCTTAACCATTTTGGCTCTTCTGGTTGGTTTGGGAAATGCTCCAATGCAGTGAGCTTCGTCCAGTATAACCATATCCCATCCTTTTGGATTGACTTTGTGCAATGATTCATAATTAATAACTGTCATTGTATAGTCAGGATTAAGTTCGTCATAATCATCTTGGATACTGCTAATGGCTTTTTTCTTTGTAATAAACAATAAATTCTTTATTGGTAACAGTTCGCTCACACCTAAGCTCGTGAGCGTTTTGCCTGTTCGAACTTCCATTGCAAGATATAAAAATTTATGTTGTTTCAGTATTGGGAGGGCTGTATCTATCAAATCCTGTTGATACCCTCTAAATTTCATCCCAACCAAGTCCAAACTTCTTTGCTTCTGCCCTGTGTTGGTACCTCAATTATCTCAATCAATTCTCGGTCTAGTAGTGTATTTTTGATGCTATTAAGAGCCTTTGCGTCTATCTTTAACTTCCTTGATATCTCAGCTCGTGCAACTTTCTTATTACTTTCAAGTAGAGAACTCACTCGAGAAATAGTACGCTCTGTTCTTTGTTCCCATTCAGTCTTACCGCCAATTTGAGTAACAAAAAATAACGCATCCAACATGTAACGTCGTGCAATATGGATAGCAATATCACAAGAGTGGTCAGATAGTTTTAGTACATTGCCAGATGGTACTGCAGTACTAAGCTCTATTAACATAGCGAATTTCAAAGCAATACTAAAATATCGTTGAACCACCACATGCTTTTTCTGTAATTCTTTCTGGAAATCAAAGAACTTTTGATTGTTCTCATCACTAATTTCTACATCTATTCTGTCAGAATAGTTACTTGCCCAGTCTCGTATCTTCACAGCATATTGATATAATTGGTCCCATTCAGGCTTATCCTTTGCTCTACCGAGTACCATTGGTGTCTCTTCTGGATAATAACTAGGGAAACAGATAAGAAATCGCCCTAAAAAGCCATCTCGAGCGTCCTTTTCGGTCAAAACTTCGAATAAAGTCTCCGTGGCTGCCCCTAAAATGGACAGATGTGCCCCTATTATCTTATCTTCGTCTGCAATCCGAGAGCCTGATACTAGTTTAGAATGCCTCTCATTGGTATATTGTTTAGATGCATAGAGTGTTTTATAGAGAGATTTGAGTCCTTCCATATACCTTTTATGCAGTAATTCACTCAAATCATCACCGAATTCATCTGATGCACGAATACTTGCATGAGCATCAGCTCTTGCTAAGGCCTGCATGAAGCCCTCCGGGCTTGAGTGGTCAGGCAATAAGACAGCAGGATTAAGTGCATTAATCATCTCTTTAACAAATGAGAGTACTGTTGATTTTCTGGCTCTGCCACTATCACCCACTAAGATAGCATAGAAATTGGTTGCCAGACCTTCTGGAAAAAAGTTTGAAAATAAATTAACTCCATATGTCACAGAAGCTAATGTCATCATCCCACTCATTTCATGGTATGCAGGGGGTGAATCGTTTCTTGTTTGTGAGAAGCTGACCCATCGCTCAAGGAATGAGCCTTGTACAAAAGGATTGACATAGCTATTTTCTACTGGACGTAGGTGGTCTACTAATTTTGGTACATCTACTGTCTTCTTTTTTATTCTGTCTGAGTCTGGTTCATAACGACTAATTGATTTTGCTATGTTCATTACTTCATTGTCTGGTAATGGTTGCTGAAATATCTCAGGATTTACCTTCAGCAGAGCAGAAGCTATCACAAACTCACTCAACCCAATCCTTCTCATGCCACCAGCAAGAGTAGTCATTGATTCATTTCTTTGCCCATTTGGGATCAATCCATCACCTGTATTAAGTTCTACTACTTCTTTTTTTGTTTGGGACTGAATGATGTCTAATAGCCATTTTGGGGCTTCTGCGATATTATTGAGCTCACCAGAAGGCTCATACGGCGTTTTTTCACCATTCGACATAGCAGAGACCACGTAACCACCTTCACCTCTGACATCTATGCCGGCTCCTATAAGACCTGCGGAATTACGTATAGAAATACCTGCGGAATTCTTTAAATAGATATGTTTGCCATTTCCTGATCCAGTCTTCACTTCAAACGTTTTTAATTCTTCTCCATTGTTAAAGACACCGATCAATTGTCGCCAACTTGCAAAGCCATTATTTTTTCCATCAATGTCCACAACAAAATATTCATTTGTTGTCTTGACTCCGATGTTGTGCCCTGGATATCGTTCACCAAACCATCTGCTTACTTGGTTAGTATTATTTGTAGCATCTTTTACTCCATTTGAGTATTGAATTGGAATTTTTGCATTTTTTTGTAGTGGAAATACTGCAAAGCCACATGAGACATATCTCAAGGCTGTTTTCATTAATATATTATCTTCTTTTTCTAATTCTTTCATTGTTGTTTTTCTAATTTGAATATTTATAACTGTAAAACCAAAACCGATCTCAAATCATGATCGAGCTATATAGATTCTAAATGTTCGATTCGTTCTTCAAGTTGTTTAATTTTTAAATCTAGACTATGAGTTTTTTGTATATGATCTACTAAGACCATCGTATCATATGCCTGTATGGTCTCGACTTTTTGGCATAAACTTTCAAGAGTTTCAGATTTATCGAATTTTTTTGATATTTTTTCTATATCTGCTAACCCGTGAGCTAACCTGTGTTCGAGTCTTTTTATTATTTTCGCATTTCTTTGAATTGTTTTTGGATCATTAGAATTAAAGTCTCTCATCATCTCATAAAATTCAAATTTTGTTTTATACATAATATTTTTCCTTTCTGTAGGTCAGGTGAGGAAATAGATGCCTACCTCCTGGTATACTACCTCACCTGACCTATACGAACTAAAACGGAAGCTTGCCGTCCGCTGCACCCTCAACTGGAGTTGCCTCCGCCGCTTTGGATTTAGCTTCTTTTTTTACTTCGCCTTTTTGTATGGGTTGAATATCAACCCTTGGGTCAATTTTATTCTTTTGCTTTTTTTCACCAAGCAAAGATGTAGATTCGCTAACATGAATGTTCGCTTCCATTAAGCAACCAATAGCTGCTTGTTGCCATTCTGTAACATCAACATTATTATCTGGTTTAGCATCTAACGCTTCTAATATTCTCATTGTATGAGAGTTAGGTCCTATTGCATCTGAGACAAACATTCTGTATCGGAATGGTTCTCCGTTGCCTTCTTGTAGTACCTGTTTGTCTTTTTGAAAGACATGAAAATCCCAGTAATACTTATCAACTGGCCCTTCTGTTGGATTAAAGGTATTTACTTGTTGAAAAGGTCCTGTTATTTCTTTCAGTTCTAACACATATTTCCCTTCTTCTAATATTTGAAATTCACCAGAATAATCATCCCATTTGTCTGGATACGCCATTTTTTCCTCCTTAAACTCGCTCAAAGAGATACTTGGCTGCACGAACACAGTTCCATAGCTCTTCAATTTCGTCTTTATATACAATTACTTCCTGTAATTGGTTGTCGCCACTCTTTTTATTGCGGTGTCCATAGACCATTCGGCATTGGTCTACATGAATACCTGCATCTTGGGCCAACATAAAATACGCGGCGACTTGTAATTTATGTTTATTTAATACTTTGCCCGTCTTAAAATCTATTACTTCAACTACCCCATCCACTGTCGCTATTAGGTCAGCGGTTCCGCCTAGTTCATAAGTATCAGATACTAAGACTTCTTCGATGTATAAAGGTTCAACTTTATGTCTTTCTAACCACAGTTCAAATGCATTAATTGAATATTGTGCTGCATCTATAAGCTTTTGGTCAAACCCTTCTTCTAGTAATTCTGGTGTACTTTTTTCTAAAAGTACTTCCATGTGTCTGTGTGCTGTTGTACCAATATCTGCATACCAGTCTCTCAGCTCTGTGTAATCACCAACCTGACGCTTATCCCAGTCAATAAGCTTTACGGTTTCTCGTATTGCCCAATTAATAAGACCTTCAGGATTACCTACCACTCCTAAAACTTGAGTGACTGAAGGCACTTTGTATCTTTTTCCAGTATCATCTACTTTTTGATTGGTTAAATATGCTGGTCGTTTATTATAAGGTATTTTATACTTTTTTGTCATTTTTCATCCAATATGAATTATAATCAGTTGAAAAAGTATTATCTAATTTTCTATGATTGCCTTTATAATATATAAAAGAAATTGTTGATAATACTACCATTAATATTAAAAATATTATCATAATGTAGAATTTTCATAAAAACCATTATTGAAATAGTCAATAATAGAATCATGTTCTACAAAAGTCATTGTTGAATTTTTTGGACGAGATATCTTTATAGGTGCTTTATCTCCTCCAGCTTCTTCTTCTTTTTGCCATCTATATATCGAAGCAGCTGTAATGCCATAATACTTTTCTACCATTATTGGCCTCAGCATCACTTGGTCCTTAATTTCTGTAGCTTTTGTTATTTGCATGTATGATCCTCTCATCATTAGTGTTAGTGTGACTTACAGAAGGTATGAAAAAAACAAAGAACCCTCTGTAAGTCAGTAGCTAATAAAAAAGCAGATTACATCCTGTTAACTTAAACATAAATTTTAAATTATTAAGTAATCTCCTTTCTAAATCAATCATATCACATATATAATGCATTTGTCAAGTACTTTAAATAAAAAAAGGCTCTCTAGTGTGCGATCTAGAGAGCCATAGTGGAGGAATTACAATAATAAGCGAAATTATTGTAATTTTAATGCTATCAATTTTTACCTATATAAAGATTGTTCTAAATCTTTAATATCACCTTCAAGATTGCTGATTTCTTCTTCAAGTGCTTCGTTTTGAAACGTATTTTGATAGCTCAGTCGATCAATTGTGAAACTTTGTGACTGAACTTTTCCTTGAAGAATTTGAACATCAGAAACGAGTTCTTCTAATATTTCACTGTTTTGATTAATGGTACTAATCATACTTTGTGCATACATCAAAATTCCCGCCAATTGCGTTGCTACTCCAAAAACAAGAATTGCTAATCCTTTATTCTTTTGTAAAAGTTCTATCATTTAATATTTCCTCATTTCCGCTGGAACATACTTGTCACCATAAACGCCTGTAGAGAAAAGCATTTGATGTTCACTATTGATATTTTTCTGCTGATCCTGCATTAACGTAATTGATTTGTCTAGTGACTCGATTGCTGCAGCAATTTCAATCATACTTACTTCTATCTTGCCAATTCGTGCGTCATTTTTTTCGACATTAGAACTAAGTCCACTGATAAAAAAAACAACTCCGGCAAATTGAATAATTATTGCCGTTGCGATACTTATGAAGGTTCCATTTATTTTAACATTCATAGATCACCTCGGCGGTAGAGCATAGAATTGTTGCTCTAAATAAATTAATTTTGTTTGTAGGTCTGAAATTGTCCACACATGATCGTCAGTCTGTCTTTTGACAGTTTCAAATTGTACTTGCAGTCTTGCGACCTCAGTCTCTAACGTATCTACTTTATTTTCGACCATCCATGAATCATCGCTATACGAGTCTTCTTTAATGCCTTGTATTTCTGTTTCTAAACGTGTCAATCGTTCAATCAAATACGAGACGTCAACTGTTTGTAACGTATCTGTGACATTTTTCATATATTCGACATCAAATAGTAATTGATCGACCAGTATCTTATTTGTTTCAATATTGGTTCGTGCATTGTTGATTTCATCAATTGCATATTGAGTATAGTCATTTTCTACCAAATGAACTATTGCATCTGTATTATTCTGCACATCTCTACTGAGATTGGTTAGAAATACAATTCCACCACCTACTTGAACTAATATCACAAGTATGATAGAAAGCAGCGGTATCTTTCCGCCAAGCTTATCCATTACTAACCAACTAAACTACCTGTGTCGTCTCCTACAGGCCCCTTAGAAGCCAATCCTGTCTTGACAACACTTGCTGCTGCAGCAATGCCTGCAACAATTGCTGATTCAACGAGTGAAGCATCAATTGCTGTAACTTGTGCTGTACCAATAACTGCAATAAAACTCTGAACAAAAGTGCTCAGTGCCCTCTCAGCAATATCTTTATATAATATATTCATAATTAATCCTTTCAACTATTAATTAAAATGTTCCACGTGAAACATTGTCTGTTTTAATCTGCATCTAGTGCAGCTTGTATTAAGTCTGATGCTTGACTCAGCTTTTGCTGTGCCAAAATCAGTTCGTCTTTGCCAGTGTGTAAATCACTAACAGATTCTTCTTGACCTTTTCGTATATCAACAGGGTCATCAGGCTCGCCTCGTAATTCAGCCAGTATTTTATCCCGTGGCCATAAATGTCGTGCTGTAGCTGGTGCTGGATCTGAAGCTCGATTTAAATTATCTAGTTCCCAATGTCCGATCAAAGTGTCTACACTAGGTACCATTCCAGTTTGATGCATTATCCAATTAGTCACTTTAGTCCCAGCCTTAACCATCGCTGTTGGCCACGGTGTTGAGTCTGAGTATAAGTAGTCATAGCCATATGATGGCTTAATGCTGAATCCTTCGAACTCGATACCGCATGTGTATTTATTTGGATTTCCACCTTTGTACGCACTCCAAGAAGGTGAATTAACACCGCCAGCATGCCATGCTGGAGTATAGATTGAAACTGTTTGAGTCACATTACCTTGTCTGTCTATAATAAAATGTGCGGATTTTTGAACTCCAGGATTCTTCGCCCAATCTATCATTGTCGAAGCGTAGCCTTGCATTATATGATGCACTACCGCGAGCGGCTTCATTTGTCCAGGTGCCACATCGGGGTAGCCACATGAAGCGTTAGCTTCGGGCCAAACTGGTAATTTTATGTGATCTGCGAACTTATACCAGCCTAGAGCTTCTGAATATTCATTAGTGGGCATTACAATACTCCTTTATCACGTAATAATGAAACAATTTCAATTAATATTTCGTCAGATGAAGCTGTAGACTGATCAGTTAACCAATCATCCAACTTTTGTCTGACGACAGGTATATCTTCAGATTCTACTAAATCAAAATCATATTTTTCTTTAATATACGCTGCATACAATGTTCGCTTTTGCGAATCAGTTTTTGCTTTGTCAGTATCATTGAGATCCATAACATGCTCAAAAACTTCATCTCCATCTTTTTGAAGGCCCCACGGTAATGAGTCCTTTATCCCTTTGAATCTATACATAGTCATTTTTTCCTTTCTATAAAATTATTATGCTGAACTAATTATTCCTGTGCTTAATACAAAACATCCTCCTGTTGGGCCGTGACTTTGAGTTGTTGCAGACATTGTTACACTCGACGGAAGCGCATACGAACCCGCGTCCAAATAATAACAACGATGTCCGTTACCCTGATCTGAATACAGTGATGGCAATGACGGCGTATTATTTGCAATAATGCCCGCAAAATATGACGTGCCTGGATTCACCGTTGTGCTCAAACCTGTGAGTTCTGCTGAGTCACTATTTGATGGGAAGGCTGTGCTGGATGATTCCGCCACCTTTGTAAGAGTTGATCCTGCAGCGTTAACGGAATATAGTCCAAGGATATAGTTGCCAGCAGTATTTGCTAGTTTAGTAATATATGTCGATATGGTTGCTGTCTGCTGAACTGACTGCAAAGGCCAGTAGTACCCGCGATTAGCTACTAACGCAGACGAAAACACGCCCGTATACGTTTGATCGGCAATCACTGGAAACAGTCCTTCCGGGTTCGCGCCTGCATCACTTGCCGATAAGGCTACGAATCTGACGCCTGCTGCTTCAGAAGCCCTCGCTTCTAATACATGATCGTTTGTGCCTTTGGTAACAGCAACGGGTGTGTTAGCTGCACTTGCGGACAATACCTCTCCTTTAGCATCCAGAAGCGATGCCGGAGAAGCACTCCATTCCACAGCATTTGCAGCAGCATTAGTTTGTAGATATTGATTTCGTGTTCCTTTTGCGAGCCTAGCCAAAACTTTACTTCCACTTGCCTGAAAAAGGTCTCCGGCTGCGGCAGCGAGGTATGGTGCTGTCAGGTTAATGTTGCCAGAATTCCCGAAAAATTGATTCCATATAGATGCCGTTATTATTGTTCCAGTCGCCCTGTCAACTCCGTCTGTCCATGCCATGATAATTTTTCCCTTCTACGTTATCGTGTTCCCATTACCCCATACACCAAGAGGTCCTTGTAAAGTATCTTCATTAGTTACAGCACTCCATGCAATTGTTGACGGGTGTGTAAAGCTTCCTGGGTCGTTATATCCGAACGGTCCGTCCAGCTGTGTTGATGAACTATCTAATGTGCCAGCATAATGATCAGGTGTCGCTGAAAACGACAAAGCCATTGCGTAGCGAGTTCCTACTACTTGCGTAAAGGCTAATGCTAATTTTGTTAAATCTCCACTAGCGCTTGGCACACTTGTAGAACCTGTTGTTGCTTGACGGGTGAGATTAGTATTATCAAAGCTATAAACTGATAGGATGTAGTTACCGCCTGTGTCAATTTCTCCAGCAATAAATTCTACTGTTGCGTTTGCGTTACGGGGAGCGTCAAGTACATTTACGTAAATTCTATTGGCAACAGAAGAACGCTTTGCAATAGCTCTTTTTTGACCTGATGGTTGCATTGCTATACATTCAGGCTCTGCAGCTGCAGTTGCTCCGGGTGCGGCTCCCCATGTAAGACCAGTTGCCTGTCCACTTGCAGCTGTCAGGACCGTGCCATCAGCGCCAACAGCCAGTCGCGCTATCGTATTGGCTGCTGTTGCTGTCAATATGTCACCTTTTGCTGACATAGTTGATTGCGCTGACGCAGCATATTCTGGAGCAGAAGCACCGCTGTTCATTTGTAATACTTGTCGTGCGGAACCGACACCGAGTCGTGCTAATGCATTATCGCCTGTTGCGTATACTATGTCACCAGCTGTCGTCACCTTAGCTGTTTCCATTGCATCGATACCGTCACCAGATCCTAAATAAGATGTCCATATCGCTGCTGTGATAACGTCTCCGCTTGACCTATCTATTCCATCTTGCCACGCCATTCTATCCTCCTATAAATCGTATCCACTGTTAACGTCAACGGGTCCATTCCAAGCAAACTGTTCGAGAGTTACGCCACTTAAAGCCTGCGAACTCGGGAGCGCATATGAACCTGCTGATACTACTCCTGAAAATCCTAGGACATTCAGATATGTGCCTGATGTTGGATTCATCATTGTAATGGTCGTTGCTGCGGAAAATATTATAGCCATGAAGTACTGGGTGCCTACACTGCATGATGCTTCTAGTCCACCACTGTATTTTTTACCTGTGCCAGCTACTAACGATGTCGCTGAGCCTTCCGCAACCTTTGTTAAATTAGTACCGTTACTCGAGTACACACCAGCCGTATACGTTGACGAGCCAGTCACAGCATTTAAACGTCCCCAACAGCCTTTAATTGTTGTATCAGCCTCTATTGGTGCAATAGGAAAAAATAATATCTCATTGGCGTCATATTCGTGCGTCGTTGCTGTGATCCCAGAACAGTTACCAGTCATAACTGGAGAACCGACAAAAGGATTTGTTGGTTGAGTACCGCCACCAGCTGCCCATTTTAAACCAGTACTTTCACTTGAATCTGCAGTAAGTACGGTGTCGTTAGCGCCTACGGCTAACCTAGCTAATGTATATGCTGCTGAAGCGCCAACCAGGTCGCCTTTTGCAGTCATTAAGGATTGTGGACTGTTTTGCCATTCCGGTGCCGTAGCTCCAGCATTCATAGCTAATGCTTGCCTTGCTGTACCTTTTGCTAAACGAGCAACTGCGTTTGCACCTGTTGCGTAGATTAAATCTCCCGCTGTCGTTACCTTAGCCACTCCTGTTTCCATAATAGAACCAGAAGCGCCCATGTAAGCGTTCCACTTATCTGCACTCAAAACGTCTCCAGTTGCGACATCGGCTCCTGCGGTCCAGCTCATCCTATCCTCCTAATATCCAAATGTTCCAGTATTTAACTGGTCGTTGGTTCCTGAAATTGCTCCTAATTGAAACCATGTTAAATTACTCGCATCACTACTACTAAATTGAAATGTTGTTTGCCATGCTTCTGGCAGTATTGTATGACTTATACCACCGATTATCAACTGCTTACTAAAGCTAGATCCACCTCCAGGTGGATTGAATTCTACTGTTATTCTGTCTGTGATGTCTCTCGCTAAAGACTGCGTAATCATGTCTGTATGCTTTAATGGGGAAAACGTCATTGATTTACATCTAACTGCTGGGTCTTTAAACTCAGACAGTACTGATTGTGCATAGCTTAAACTCTCTGCATCTGAAGTAATCATCAAATTAGATCTGACATAACTTTTTTCATTATAGGCTGCAATGCTTGTTGAATCTGTTGCTGTTTGAGCAGTTCCTCCTGTTCGGTTGATACTCACTTTGTTGCGGACTAATTCATCATCATAATCGATGTCTATTTTCTCGAAACTTAGGTTGCCAGAAGATCCAAATGTAGCTTGACTGGTATTGCTATTACTATCTGTATAAATAGCTTGTCGATTTTTAAATAATACTTGATTTTCTTTGTCAGCATATATTTTAGCAGTAATTCCTTCTGAATTCGTTGCCAATTGTAGTGCTTTTAAAGCATTTTCATTATCAAATGCTAGGGCAGCTAATGTAGAATTTCCAGTATTTAGCTCATAATTAGTCCAGTCTGCATCTTGCAGTATTTCACGTATGACTGTGCCGGTTTCCGCAGCGGATGTAGTCAAGCTTACTGAATTTTGTGAAAGAGGTTTTAGTGCATCATGTGCTCTGATTGTACATCTAGACATGTTTGGCCATGAATAGGTCACATCCCATTGGCTAATATTGCCTTCAAATATGGGCTCATTGACACTTGTTGTTGGATCAGTTATTTTTATACGAAGCAATTTGCCTGGTTTGATATTTGGATTGTATGGGGAACTGCTGTTATTTGGGTCAAAGCGACCATCTTGGTTATCAAGTACAACAATCGCTGTTCCTGTTGTAAATTCACTTAATTCACGCACACGTCCTCTGCTTATATTGATACTTAAAACATATGGATTTATATCTGTGTAATCGCTATCGTCATTGGAGTCATCGCCTAATCTTGCGTGACCTAATGATAGATTACCAAACCGAGCTGAAGGACCACCTGATCCTCCGCTAAATCGAATACCACAAAATTTTGTTAAGCCAGCTAATGTTGTCATGGTGCTAAACTTCCTAATGATCCAGCTTCATACTGCGGATTCATTTTAATTAGTCTCATTATTTCGTTACCAATTGCAATTGGATCGCCTACACCTACTTGTATATAAAAATTGTTTTCTGCGCTTTTTTGTACGTCAGCTCCTGTAACAGGTCGGATACCTCCAAATTCATCTAATATTGTTTGACCAATTGTAGTCATTGTGTCTGGGTTAAAGATTGTGCCTTTAGAAAAAAGTCCTTCCAAAAAATCTGATAGTCCTGCGAAATTTTTCTTTGCTGCGTCACTAGCTTCAGCGCGGTTGCTAGCTGCTAAGTTTGTGACTCCTACTAATTGTGAAGCAAACATGTCACCAAAATCAAAACCTCTAGGACTTAGACCAGCTGTGACTCCCTCTATAAAATCATTTGGTGTAAATGAACTTGATCTTGGTGTACCAGGATCAAAGTCTGGATCTTCTTCTGTATCCCCTGTCTTTGGAGTTACGTGTTTTTTAAATCCTGCACCAAATAACAACAAATCTTTTAAGTCTTGAATTTCATCACTTGACACAAATGTTTCTATCAAGTCAATTGTGTCTTGTATAGTTTGTTCTATTAAGTCAGGATCGCCGAACTTCATAAAACCACTTTGTACAAGATCTGTTGCTAATTTAGTTGCCATTTGCTCAGCAGTTAAATCTTTAAAAGCGTTTTGTAATTTTTTTAAACCATCTACTGACTCTTCTGTACCATCTTCAATTATTCCAAAAACTCTTTCTAAAGCTTCATCACTATCCATTCTATCAAGTTCATCCATTAATTTTTGCTGCTCGTCTACCACGTGTTGTATGTGCACCAACCAAGCTTCATAAGACACACCTAATTCACCCACTGATATAGCATGTTGCTCAAGTATTGCTTTATTTAATTCTATTTCCTCAAACGTCTCACCTAATGCTTCATTTGTACCTATTATGAGCTCTGTCACATCTTTTTGCCCGGTTGCTACAGCAATCATGTCTGTTCCAAAACTAGCTATACCTGTTGCTACAGTTGCAATAACATTCACAATATTAGCTATAGCCGTAGCGACTGCTGTAATAACTGGCATCCAATCTTTAAAGATTGGTATAACTTCATCACGTATTAATATCATTATCTTTTTAAATGCTGGGAGCATTGCTAATACAATTTCTTGATGCATCTCTTTTAGTGCTGCTTCAACTTCCCTTGTTGTACGAGTTAAATTATCTCCACCGGATGCGAAACCAGCCTGAGCATCTTTTGATCGTTCAAATATCATTTCCATAGTAGCAGTTGCACGAGCTTGCTTGAGCATGTTACCTGTTAACTCTTCTTGACCTTTAGCCATTAATCGTTGCTTGATGTCAAGCTCACGAATATCTACACCAAGGTCTTTTAACATTTCACGCTCACCAAGCATGGCACGAGCTAAGATACGAGTTGTATCTTCAACTGTTCTTGTACCTGCGGACCACTCAGAAAATGCTCCAGCAAGCCCAACAACATCTCTTGTCATTGTTGCTGCTTCTGCACGAGTAAATTCCATCGGGATAAGCAAGTCAGCAAAACCTGCTGCCATACCTTCTAAGTTGACAGCTGTTAAACCAAATGCAGATGAACTTTCTGCTGCCCAACGTTGAATCATTGGCAGCTGATCGCCAAATACAACAGCTGATTTGCTTTGAATCAATTCAAGTTTGGCTGCATGATCAATTGCTTTTTTAGCGACACCAGTCAAAGCAACAGCCATTGCAGTCAGTGCAACTCCACCAGCTACTGCACCGAGACTGATGCCTTTTAATGAACCTTTTAGCCTGCCAAATTCCTTTATGGCATTGCCAGCCTTAGCGTCAATATTAATAGCTATATTGTTATTACGTAATGCCATTTATTCCTTTTTCTTACCTACGTTTATTAATTCAAGCATTCTTAAAACACTGACATCTTCTTTCAGAATTTGACTAGGAGTCGTGTTGTAATGCAACGCTAACCCTTCAATCATTTCTGCCCAACCCAACTCAGATGGCTTTGTTATTTCTTTTCCATCTCTGTCGACTCCTCCGCCAACGTGTTTCCATTTAGCAACTCGTTGGAGGAGTCTATCGGGTTTCCGCTGGCTTCTCTTGTCCAGGCCCCCAATATCCCAATAGCAACAGCTGGTGGTAAGTCAAGCATCCCCTGACCTGTTGCAGGTAACTCACTACCATCACTTTTTGTAAAATTCCAACTAATCAAAATTTCTTCACCAAACTTAAAATACGATTTAATAATGGTATCTTCATCTGTGGTCATTTGCTGTAAATCTAAAAATGTTTGAATTGAAACATCTAATTTACATACAACTTGACCACCTTCAAAATCACCAGTTAAATCTATTGTTAATTCCCTCTGCGGAACTACCCATTTAGTCATTATGACCTCCTCTGTAATAACTTAACTATTAACTTGTACTATATGTTGGTACAGTTCCTGACTGCAAACTTAATGTTGCGGTCCAGTTACTGGAACCATCTGTACCACGAGTGATATCATAGTTTCCAACTAACATTTCCATTATTAAACGAGGATCGCCACTACCGTCTTCGTATAATGTAATTGTTACTGTTCGAGTACCAGTTCTTGTTTTGAACACATCATGACTTTGGTTAGATGCGAAATTAGTGACCCCGTTTAGGGTAACGGTTCCGTCTGCTAAACCAATTAGTCTTTCCTGTGCACTTTTGTCCACACCAGCCACATCAAGTAATGCTTGAGGTAGATTGATGCTAAAATCGGTAATATCATTAGAGATAGCTCTGGGAGTTCCTCCAGAGTCGTCTACGCTAACGGTATCGCCTAACCCACTCACTTTTGCCATTATTTACTCCTTTCAAAAAGTATTAATTATTTCCTATGAAACGACATTTGGCATTTTGCGTTCGTTCCACTAAGGGTGTATTGCACTCTCACGTATCGGTTAACGGTACCCTCCATGCTGAGTATCTCAGCCGTTGGCGTGTTCGCAGATATAGTTGAGAATGTAATGATATCCGACCAGCTACCGCCGTCAGATGAGTGTTGTACCTTCGCTACTAGTGATGATACAGAGCTGCCACTAATGAATTGTAAACAGGCAACAGATCCAGCTGCGGAACTGGCTGATTGATCGACTGTAGTTCCATTTGTAGTACTAGAATATGTCGTTGGTACATCAAGCATCACGCCAAAAGCTACCCCGTCAAAACCTGAAACTGAGGCAGTTGATGAAAACATTGCTGTTGTTGCTAATGCATTACCCGGTGAGTTTGTAGTGTCATAACTTGCTTGTTTTGCATTCAAAAACAATGCTGGCTCACTTATTGCAGTACCTAATAAATAAGTAACCGCTCTATCTCCTGTTGGTAACTTATTAGAGACTGTATACGCTTCATGTGCTTTATCATCGGCGTTATCGAACCATCCATTAACAGTAATGGTTGATTCTAATCTACCCGCTACTCGTTCTGTGGCAGACTTATCAATCCCTGTGATTTCTAACATCTCCTGATTATATCCAGCACCATCTAACGCAGATGCATCTGTAGAAATGTCATATCCTTGTACGAATAGTGCTTGTCCTAATCCTGAACTTTTTGCCATTATTTACCTCCTTTAACGACTTCGATTGCGCCTACGTTTATTAGACCTTCCCAGTCAAACGTAGGTGGCGCATCTTCAATTTTTTGCCCTGCGTCATAATGCACAGCTTTATGATCCTTGTTTCCATCGATATCTATCCCGGTTGTTGCAACGTATTGTTTGTTTGCATCATATTTTTTTTTCGCCATAATTAATTATTCCTTTCTAAGGAGCTATAGTTTCACTTCCATAAATATCCACAAAGTAGGGCACTGACGCGACCTTAAAGGTTATGCCAGATAAATCTATATATCCTGTAGACGCAAAACCAGGCCTGGAATCAGTGCAATTGCCAGACAATGCTGCATCACCTCGTAATGCTGATTTAATGCCTGCAATCGCATCCCATACTTCTAGTTCTAAACTCTCACGCACATCTTGCGCGGTCGGCATCCTCCAATAACATCTGATTGTAAATTCAGCTGTCGTTGAAGCATCACCTAATGTTGTAAAATCTTCTTCATGTTGTGTAAGCCAAAATGATACTATTGGTGTTGAAGGTACTAATAATGGCTCACCTCGCAACACAGCTGTAAATGTTGGGTTAGAAACACTGCTAAGTAAAGAATCAATAGTATTTAATACACCAGCTCTACTCATTATCTGCCCCCTAAATCTTTGACAATTATTTTAACAAATTTATTTTGTGCGCTTGATTGAGACAAGGATATACGTCCTGCGTCAAACATTCTTGAACCTCTATATCTTGTCTGTTTGCCACCAGGCCATCTTTTTCCTGTTTCAATAAAGTGAGCATACACTACGTCTTTTCCGCCTTTTTGCGTCCAACCAGCAGAAATAGTTATTGATGCATTAGTTTGAGAAACTGAAGGTTTTGTTTCTTTAATGTTATTACGTAAAAAACCAGTAGCAACTGGAGTTTTTTGACGTACTGTTTCTCGTCCTATTTTTCCCAATTCTGCTAAACCTTTGCTCACAGCATTTAAAGTATTTTTTGATGCATTAACCAAAATTGGTCCACGCACTGTCACTTTCATTGTCATTAGAAAAACACTCCTGACCCTTTGCCATAATTTTTGTAGTGATTAATGTCTTCAAGAATTAATTGCTCTTCTTTTGTTGGTATTGTTATTCGTTCTTCAATACTTCCAATATCTCTGTTTAATCCCATGTCTCGTTCTCTGTACCTGACACGAGTTATTTCTAGACATGTCTGTACAACGTCATCTGGGAATGTCTGACGTGTTACTGATTGACTTGTCGTGTGCGTTGCAGCAGTGGTGCCAGCTACTCCACGAATGACTGTCAGCGTGTTGCCTGCAATAGATTCCACATACATCAACTCATTCTCAATTTTAATGGTCATACCTTCTGAGCAATTTGATGCAGATGATACATCAACATCTCGCTCTGATGTATCTAGCGCTTCAGATGTGCCCGTTAATTCTATCGATTCTGTATCTTGCCATCCCCATGTGCCGTCAACGACTAATGTCTTTTGACCACCATTAAGAGCTTTTGAGGACTCTGTGCTCTTCTTAAAACCAAGAAATGGACTAGAATCATACGGAATCTTTAAATAGTCGTTTGACAAGCCTTCTGACCACGTCTCTGAGCTTGTACGTGCTGTATCTGCATAACTTGTGACAGTAGATAATGATATAGCCCAATATGGGAATATAATCTCTTGTTTTCGTGCTGCTGTTGTTTCAAATGGTGCAACGTTTGGATACAGTAGTCGTTCATCATTAATTAGACTGCCTGAACCGATGTCAAACTCAAGGGCTGACGTTGTCGGGCCCCACGTATTATATTGACAATATGCTTCCATTAATTTACTGACTGCATGTAACATGCGTCGTAATACGGATGCATCGGATGTCCATCCAGCACTATAGCCAGTTCCGGCTAAATAGTCACGGAACTCAGCTACAGTTGCATAGGTGTAATATGACTGGTTTTCTCGAACCACAGTGTACTCCTATTTATTTTCTTTTGCTGCAGATGCATCTTTTTTAGTAGTAACTTTTTCAGTCACCGTAAACGCATACGCATACTCTTTTAATATAGCTGCGGATACTTCATATTCAATGCCACTGTGATATGTTTCTCCACCTTCGATACCAATTGGTTCGATACAAATTGCTTTCGGCATAATTATTTTCCTTTCTAAGGTGGGCCCAACCCACAGAGGAGGAATTGGACCCGAAATTTGTGTGTTATACCTCCGTACACATCGCTACTTATGCAGCTCGTAGAATCTTGAAGCCATCTCTTACGAATTGACCATCAGACCGAACGTTTGCGAAGAAACCTACCTGTCCGTTACCTTGGTACAGGGAGTCGTTTCTGGATATGCTAAATCCCGCGCGATTGAAAATATAATATTGCTTCATATTTCCAGCAACACCAACTTTCTCGGTACTCGTAATAGTTGCACCAAGTCCTGAACCAGTTTGGTCATTCGCGACTACTCGTCGACCCATCAAAAATTCATCGGGTGCGTTAACAAGTGAATCTATTGCGTGCACGCCAGCGGCTGCTGAACCAATACTTGCAATTAATGCAAGAATAGCAGAAGGGAATATCCATCTAAAATCGTCAGCTTCGCGGTATTGCCCTGGAACCGAATAGAAACCGCCTGTTATATCAGCGGCCACAATTGAAGTTGCATTCGCCATTGTATAGAACTGAGTAGCATCTCCTGCATAATCCGTACCACCAACTATGCCCATGTATTTACCTGTGCCATTACCACCAGTAATCATTGTATCCTGAAGTCTTCCCCAAGCCTGAGCGAAGATTTCGGATAAGACACCGGGTAGGTTCGGTACAGAGTTGTCTAACAATTCGTCAGATACTCGAGTTAAACCAGAGAACTTGTCGATTGAGAATGCAATTTGTCCAATTGTTGGTGTCTGTTCCACACCCGTGTACGCACCCTCTTCTGCTAAGTTCGCCATGACGACGCTTGCAGTAGTTGGTATGTACCCATCTTTAGAGTTCACATTAAAGACGCTACATGCGGGTTGTATATTGCCACCAAGAGTACCACGGATCAGAACATTCTGATCAATGAATTCCTCTGGGACGAAGTATCCGCCCTCGGCATCGGTGCCTTGCTCCATGGCTTTGCGTTCGTCAGCGGATGATTCTCTAAAGAATGCATCTTGTGATTTAGCTGTAAACCACTTTGAAAATGTTGCAGTTTGAAACGCTGCTTCATCTTTCAGGTTCTGTCCCATTTTTTCTTGTATCCAACTTACCTGGCTCATTGCAGGCAAACTTTTATTATAGCCAGCTGGCTTGTAGTCTGCGTCAACGTGACCGCGATAGTTGCCGTCAGATCGTTTCTCGTTTAATGCGTTTTCTGCGACATCTGTTGATGCAACAGGAACTTTATTTCGCGGTGTGCGCTCTGCGGTTTGTGCTTTAACAAGTCGATTTTCTAGATCGGCTTCTTTTTCTGCCAATGATTGAAGGTGCTCAATTTCATCAACATATTTTTCAGCTGCTTCGACATTGCCTTCTTCAAGTTGTGCTTTTGCAAGCTCTCGAAGGGCATCTGCCTGGGCAAACTTATCTTGAGTTTCCATTATTTGAAATCCTTTCGAATATTTTTAATTAATTTGTCTCTTACTTCTGTCACTGCAATTCGTTGTTGCAATGCTTCTGTAAGGTCAGCAGATCGTTTTTGATCTACCCCTAAATCGGCAACTTCTTGGCGTTGATCGTCAAGGTTGTCGTCAATTTTCTCATCGGTTATAGCGTCCTCATACTGTTGATAACGACGCCGTCTGCGTTCTTCTTCTTCATCTCGTCGTGATAATGCTTCATCTGCGGATTTGAGTGGAGGAGGTTCAATGTCAGCACTATTAAGATGTTTTGCTAAATGGTTGTATACGCCTTTTCTGTCTGCGTCTGGAATGTTCGTACCACCTCTGGCACCGTTTAACGCAGCAATGCCACTGACACAGGCACGAATATTTGCATCCCCTACCTTACCATCCCACATATGATGTGGAAACTTGTATGAGCCCTTTGCATCTGGATCTGCGTCTGCATCTACATAGGCAAACATTGCTCGCATTTTTGCTGGCGCAAGGTCATCTGGTATGGATGCAACTGTTTTTGGTCCATTCCATGCGACGTCAGTTGTCGGTGTTGCCTTATACGGTATTGCTCGTTTTGCATTAATGTCTAATTCTAATTGCTTTGCTGATAGTGTCCCTGTCATTGGTGATGCACCTTTGACAACAGAGCTGACTTCAATCCAATCAACTTCTAATATTTTTCGTATGGTCTTTGCGCCTTCTCGCACAAACTCCATTGCCTTCTCTGGGATATTAAATCCAACGGAGTATTCTTTAATGTATTGGCCTTTAATATTAGAAAAGGCATCACGTCCTGCTTGTGTATCTAAATTAAATTTCATGAGATTCCATAATTTAGATGTCCCATCGTCCATCTCAACGACTCGTGCATCTAATACCTTGCCAATCACTTGGCTTGGGTCATGTGAGTGTAGTACTGATATTGGTAAATTGTTTTCAATAGAATTATTGAACGCAGTAGGTTCAATAACGTCACCGTCTGCATCCTCAATTCCCATGGTATTGACATAGGCAGAAACAATGCCTTTGTCCATATCCTCTACTTTCAACTCTGATATTTCAGAGGTTTTACGAATAATATCTGTCATGATTGCTCCCTTACTGACAAAATTTCTTTACTATATGTTTCGGCTGCTTTCCAAGCGTTACATACATAATTAGCTTTAACGTTAGCATCCCATTTTTCGCAATATCCACCAGAAACTTCAGTTAAAGCCTGATAAAATCCGCAGTTATTACATTCTTCTTCGCCATCAGCGAGTCTATAATTATCTGGTAATGCTTTTGTGTTCTGTGTTTTTTCTGATTCTCGTTCTATAACTGCTCGTTGTTTTCGTGCCCATGTTTGACCTTGATCGCCACCCCATAATGCCCACGCTATTCTTCCAGCAGATGGATATCCTTTTTCACCTGGTCTAAAGCCTTCTGCTTCTTTATCGACTTCATGCCGAGAGAAATAACTATGCATTCGTGTTACTGTGTCAGCACTCAAGTTTTCACGAGCAACGAGTTGATTTGCTCTGGTCACACCAACTTGTGTACCACCACGACCAAACTCCTTACGCCATTTCAAGCCTTTTTCTGCTTCAACTGCCATGCCTGCTGTTGGTTTAAAGTCTGGTAATGCTTTTTGAGAAGCACTTACTGGAATATCTACGTAATGAGAGATATTGGCCTTAGTAATTTGCGGGGGATCAGTAAGTGCTTCTGGAATGTAGTTGGAGGGCATTGGTGTCCATGTTAATTTTCCGTTAGGGTGATCCATAATGAAGCGAGCATCATTCAGCCTATATACCTGTAAATTCCGTTCTGAACATGTCCTTCCGTATGGGTCACCTGGCGGTACATACGTATCGTTAGGAGAGCTTGGATCATACGCTTGTACGAACTGCACACCTGCCTTTTCATAATACGTCATAGTTGTCGCGTTCTGCGCACGCATCATCTCTGTAATAGCGATGCGCTGTGAACGATTTCGATATGCTTCAGTGACAATGCTTGATATACCTGGAAAGTTATCATCAGGAACGCCTTGAGCGAGTTGTCGAACTGTATAGTTTCTGCTTGTGCCTACATCAATGGCTTTGGTCACTGCCTTGATTGTTGTGCCATGTATTTCTTCTGCTGCAAGTCCTGAGAGGTTATAGATGTTTGCCATGGCCTGCGGGTAATCTTCTGGACTAAAATCACCAGATAATCCTGATTGACGGATAATATCCCATGTTGATTTGACGATGCCTGTATATGATTGTTGTATGATTTCTTTTAATTCATTTTGCATGCCTTCTGGTAAGATGACACCTGCAGAAAATGGATATACCTTGGTATTTTCTGCGGATTGTTCGAGTTGTCCGTCCATATATTTGCCCAGCGTGCCATCTACTTTGTTTTTAACTCGTTTATAAAAATTGATGATGTGTGGCTCAAATAATTGTGCATGTCGCTCTCGATCATTCACCAATTGCTCATTCAGGCGTCCTGCTCGTACATCATCCAGTTCTATTTGTTTTGTTTCTGCTTGTAAGAGCATTTTTGCTGTTTCTTCGACCACACCGCCAACTTCGAGTACATTCAACGGCATTCGGCGTACCCCGCCATTTTCGACTGGATCAAGACCTAAAACTGCTCGAGCTTCGTTCAAGGTCACAAGGCCAGCGCCATATTGGTCAACTGCTCGTTTCGTAATATCATCTTTGTCATCTATTAGTGAGCGGACGTTACTAAAATCAACGCCGATAAATTCCCCTGGAAATTCACCTTCCATGTGCAGATTAAGAAATCGAACAATTCTGTTGACTAGCGGAATCATCTTTTCTGAATAAAATGTTTTCCGTGCTTCTTTGTAGTTTGCGTAGGTGGCTCTGTCTAGTCCAATGACTGCACCCACCAAAATACTTGGTACCCCAAATGCCATACAAATGCGAGTCTCCACAGTATCACGAAGGTCGCCTAATGCCAGATCAGTAATCGGTGTGGCGAGTGCTTCATAATGTGCATCTTCGTCTAAAATAGCAAGGTTATGGAAATTGCCTGGTGATGAGAACTGTGAACGCCATGTGCGCCTAATTGTGTTTGCTTCTTCTTGCGTATTAATGCGTCGTTTAATTTTCAACATTCCAGATGGTACACCAGCATTCTGGAAGAACGCTTTTGCATATTGAATAATGCTCAAGTCTAAATTAATGACTGGAGCAATCACTTGGAGAGGAGACAAGCCGTAGACATCATTGGTTGGGTTAACAAGTTTCATATGTGCTACATCGACGGGCGGTATAGAATACGTATACCCTTCGATGTCATATTCATATGACTCAACGCCTTCTTTGATGTCAGACTTAATCGTAATGCGGTCTGGTCTCAGCAAATAGATTGCCACGACTTTGCCGCTTTGTGAGCGTTCTTTATATACATACGCGTTTCCAGTTACATGGAGGTGTATAACCATTTGATCCAACAATGCATAAAAATCTTGATTCGGGTTTGGTTTGCGCAATAGATCGACATAGCGACCACCTGTGACTTCGTATCGTTCATTGTCGCGGTTATATGCTTCAATAAAATATCGTGGTTCAGATGCAGCAAGTGAGAGCTCTCGTATACAGGCGTAGACAAGTTGATCTTTTTCATACCCCTGTTTGGCGAATGCATAATAATTTGCGTCAGGCTCTTCATAGGCGTTATTACCAAACCCTAACGGGATGGTACTATTCGCCTCGTATTGCTTTTGTTCTTCTGGTTGTTTCCAAAATTGCCAGTTTGCCATACGTGCAGATCCTAAGTTAAGACTTAGCGCACATGTCTTGTAGGCGACTACGTAGAACCTACTACATTAGTTATTATTTGTCAAGGTGTATATACGCTTTATTATTTGTATTTACTAATATAACGAATTTAACGAATTAAATCTGAGCCTTTTACCTTTAGTTCATCAACTTCTTCTTCAAGCTCAGCGATATCTTCTTTTAATATTGCTATCTCTTTTTGTAGGTATTCGATATTCAGATCTTGCACAGCATCGTCTGGCAAAGCTCCCAATTCGCCTCTAGGCCACTTAATACGAAATTCTGTGTTCATAGATGAACTATCTTGCATTCGTATCACATCAAGCTGTAATTGCGCCAGTTGCCCTTGTAATGTGAAATACACACCAGCAATAGACAGGATGACACCAACGATACCAACGAGCGTTTTAATGTCGAGTTGTACTCTGCTCGATTCAGATAAATCTAAGCTATTTTTCTTTACCATGTATTACTCTAAGTCTTGTTTCGTCACCACGTTGCGCGTGCGACATCGTGTACATCTGATCTCTAAACCGACAGTTGCTTTTTCTACTAAAAGCTTACCGCAATTCCAGCATCTATACTCATACATATTTTCTATTGGATATATACGATCCATCTACCATACTCCCCATCCTGGTGCATTACCACCTAATTTAACCGCTAGAGCCAATGCGCACACGGCATCGTCAGTCATGCCTTGTGGCGCTGTATATCGCACGCCAGTTTTGGTGTACTCATACTCAAATGCCTCTAATTCTTTTACTATGTGTCCTTGCGGAAATCTGACCTTCTGTTGACTGAGTGCAAAGGATAATCCTTCCATTAATTGTTGCTTGGAGCCTTGTGTGAATTTGAACCCCTCCGCTCGCGGTAACACACGCTGCAAATCCTCTGTAATTGCATCGCCGACACCGGTAGAGTCAATTAAGGCAGGATCACCCTTTACTAAATCAACGATACGCTCTTTGGTTGCTTTCCACGGTCTCTGAAACCGATGATACCGACAAACATATCCTTCTGAGTCTAATGCGATGCCTACCGTCCAGTCCTTGCTTTTGGCGAGGTCCCAACCCCAGACGACAGGCACATTCTTCGATAATGGCGCAATGCATTGATGAATGGCATCGTGCCCAAAGGGATTGCCCTCATCATCACTGGCTTCTGCTTCGTAAAGCTCTTTAAATATACTTTCAGGCAATGCATCTTGCGCAGAGAGTATTTCATTGCGATCTAAGACGTTTCCGTCTATTGCATCCCATGCAGAGATACGATTATAGCCATATTCTGGGTCATCACCCATCTCTGCCTTGCGACAGAGTATATAAAACCAGTTTTTTCGCCCTCTGACGTTCCCAATGATGCGCATGGGGCCTTTGGTAGCCGTTAATGTGGACCGAATCGCAATATATGCCTCTTCAGACATACGAGACGCCTCATCAATAACGACACCGTAGCAGTCATCACCATAGAGCGCATTTGGATCACTGGCACTACGAAATTGGATGACAGCAGTATTCTTGAGTGTGACGGTCAGGTCTGTTTCATTTGTTCGTTCTATGACACTGGGCGGTAAATAACTTTTTATTCTTCTGAACATAATTTTTGATTGTTGGTACACAGGTGCAACCCAATAAAATGTTTGATTGAGCTTTTGAGCACTGAATGCCTGTTCCGCTATCCACACCAGTGCGCCAAAGCTTTTGCCAGACTTAGTAGACGCTTCTGTGCAGATAATCCTCGTATACTGCTCATCTGTGTTGCGTGAGGGCATAAAAAAGCTTTGTTCCTGTAATGGGTACAAATATGGGCGATCCCATTTAAATTGAGGTTTTGTAGCTGTAGTCAAATTACGTTGACCTCCTTAGGAAGCCTCATTTTCATCAAGCAGTTTTATGTTTGGCTCAATTTTCGGTGTATCCATAATAAATGTCACAGGAAGTGCTTTGTCTCCGCCAGTGAGTTGAACTTCGGTCGGTTGGTTACCCCATTTGTCACTGTGTCGTCGTGCAAGGAATTCCTTTGGTGCGCGCCAGTCAGTATCGAAGTGATTGACCCAAGCTTGAACAGCAAACTCTTCACTCGCTGCTTCTGCTTGTTGTACTCGTTGTTTTAATTTATATTGCATGCTCTGTGGGCTTTTGGTCTCTGCGTCTTTAAGCCATCTGTAATATGTCATTTCAGCTATTTTTAAGCGCTTGCATATTGTTGAAATGTAGTTTCCTTTTTCAAGTCCTTCACAAATAGCATCAATTACTTCTGGGGTAAGTTTTGATGATCTTGGCATATGTTGTTGACATCTATTTATTAGAATATAAAACATGTTTTGTTTTTTATCAAGTCCATTGTTGCAAATTTCAATTTTTAAAATCTGTGGCTATGGGCGTCTATTCCGTTATGTCAAGTAAAGTTCTTCGTAGCGTTTTGGGTTTTGGGTTGGGTCCTATGTCTCCACACATACAGACAAAGACAAAAGCACCGCTTGGTTTTGTGGTTTGGTTTTGGGGGGTGATGTTTATAACCCACTTTTACAAAACCGATTTTATAAATACCTTTTAATAACTAAACTAACAAATCAACGCCCCCGCGTGTGTTGTAGTCTAGGTATATGAGCAAGGTTGATTTTGTAATTTACTTTGATAATAAATAAATAACAGATTAATTCTTATATTATGATAGAAAGATATTTATATATAAACAACCCAACAACCTAAGACAAAGACCGATTGTAGTTTCTACAAATAGAAATAACTTTATATAAAAATAAAGACAATCCCATTTTTACAAAGCAAAGTAATACAGAACTATTAACAAACTTAATTATTATTTATGTTGTACTTATTAAATATATTACATAATTAATATGTGTTAAGTGTTGCTATTGTATGCAATCAATAGTACAATAAGAACAAGAAAGAAAGGAAATATAAAAATGAATATTTCAAAAACCAGAAGCCTACTTTATGGACTTGCTAAACTTTTAGGAGACATTAACGCCGTCCAAAAAGGTAAGGTAGGTCAAAGAATAGTAAGACGACAAGAAGGAAAGTTTAGTAGTCGTGCAATGTCTAAGGCTAACAAAAAAATGTTCGGGGGTAACTAATGGGACTACGAAACAACAATATAAAAGTAGATATAAATGCTAAGGCCACCAATGAGCCAATGATCATGCAAGTAATTAATAAAGTATTTACTGGCAAGCTTAGGATCATTAATTGGATACTACAAAAGACATTAGGGAGATTTATAAAATGAAAAAGAAAAACAAAACATCTGTTAATATTGCATTAGATACCAAGACAATATTAAGCAAATTTAAAACATTTGTATTAAAGATAATTACTACATCATTATCAATTACAAAATATATTTTAATAGCTTGGGTTGTATTTGTCTTAACTACTAATGCAATCCAATTTATTGAGACAACAATGATAATCTTTGATGAATTCTTGGTTAAAGAATGGGCGACTTATAAAGTAGGAACCTTTGTAGAGGTAACCCTAGGGCTCGGCTATGATGAAACTTGGATACCAGTAGAAGAGGCATGCTCTGTAATAGTAGGAGTAAATTAAATGGAAAAAGAATATAGTGAATTATATTTATACGCTTTAGAACTTGGAGCAATTCCGATCGAAGAGTATGAAGAAAATAAGGAGAGTAACAAAAATGAATGTTAATAATTTAGTAGAATCACCGCCAAGGGATGCAGTCTATGACATTGTACATCAACAATATGTAGATGTAGAAAGTGATGAAAGTAAAGAACTAAAAGAACATAGAGACTTTGTTAAAAGGTTTTATGATGAATTTAGTTTTATGCAATTTGCAATAAAAAAAGGAACAGTAAACGATCAAGTTTTAGCAAACTGGGATCAGTTTATGGAATATTCTTTTAATGAATATCTATATAAATATTATGATAAAGATAACTCATTATCTGATACATATTTTAAACAGGGGGGTAAGAAATGATTTATATAAGTCATTTAATACCCTCTGCAAGTCTTACTTGGTTTAGAGATGTAAACGAAATAATAATAAATAAAAAAACATTACAAAAGAAAGGTGATCAAATGTATTTGAATTTAACCGAAATCGGAGCAATTAAAAAAAAGGCATTCTTAAAAAGCCAAAATGCATTAGTAAAAGCAACTAAAAAAGATTTTATTGATACCAATGAGGTAGATACTTTGAACAAAGATATAGCCGAAAAAGAAAGGGATCTATCTACATATTATTACTGGTATAACGAATTTAAAGAAATTTACAACACTAAAAAGGAGGGTGAATAATGTCTAATTATAAAGAAGAATTTTTTATAACTATAAAATTATCTGATTGGGACGTAGTAGATAATATTATAGCAAATTTACAGGATGAAGAGATATTAGGAGAAAGTGCTTTCCCTGAGATATCGCAAGGATATTATACCCCTACTATTCGGATACCTCTTAATTATTCCATATTAGAATTAGTTAATAAATGCTTAACATATAAAGCCGAAGAGGTGGGGTTGGATACTACTAAAATATATATGAAAAAGGGCAAAAGATATATATGTATTAGTGATAATGACTTTACTAATGATAGAGCCTTAAAGTATTTATATTTAGGAGCAGATACGGATAATGTAGAGTTGACAATTACAAATCAAGATCATAGATAGGAGATCATAAAATGAATAATCAAAACCAAAATTGGAGAAGAAAAAATAAACTAACGAACGTAATGTCATATTTGCACCCGCATAATGCTAGCGAAGAAGTCATTCTTAGAAAAATCCATGAGTGTTGGGAGATCGGTTTAGAGTCTTTTGGAATAGACCCAATAGAAGATAATTTAGGGCTTATCGTTGAGCGTCAAAAGATGTTTGGTAATGCGCCAATGTATTCTGGCACCTATACAGAGATAGAGCCAGCGAACAGAGCAAGGCCACACCTTGAGGGAATGAGCATAGCACGGGTTAATTTAGCCGGTTTTAGTGGTGGATCTAGCCTTAAGCAGATGATTAAAACGCTATTCCACGAGCTTCAACACCATATACAATATAGGGATAAATTATTAACTAATTATAAGACCTATTGGAGAAATGCCACACAGGGCAAAGGAGAAACAGAGGCTAAGCCAGCTATGAAGGTATATAAGGCAACCTTTAATGGCAAGGATTACCCGTATCAAGAGCATGACGATTGTCCCTGGGAGAGACAAGCAGATTATGTAGCCAAAGCAAAATTAACTGAGTTAGTAAACAACGGATCTATTAGTCGGGATATTTTAGAAATCCAAATTCCAGAGCAGCAGATAAGAAGGCGTAAGATGAAGAGAATAGAGTTTGATCCATTTAAATAGAAAGGTTAAATAATGCGAGAACAAACAAAGAGATTAAAAAAAATGTCTAATCAATTAGGCTATGAGGGCAGAGAGGAAGAAAGAAAAGCCATAATAAAGGAGCATCTAATGCAATGGTTAGAAGACTCACAATATTATACAGAACATACCTTACAAGACATCGCAAATGATCCTAATTTGATCCATCAACATTATATATTTAGCGAATGGATGATATACAGTCTTGACATTTATCTTTTTTTTGATATGGATATTCTACTAATTGCTAATGATTTCATGCAAGAATACGGAGCAACACAAGAGTTAATAGATTATGTATTAATTGATTATTACGCCCACCGGATATTAATAGAAAATATTAACCAATGGGCAGAAGAAGAAGCCGAAAGAGCGGCAACAAAGCCGCTCTAATATATATAAACAGACCAGTCTAAGAATTAGAAAGAAAGGCCATGCCTATGATAGCATAAAACCCAAAAAAAAACGTTTAAATTATAAAGAAAAGGAGGCCATAAAATGGCTTTTAATAAACACTTATTAAGTAATAAAGAATCAAGCGTGTTTGTATCCCCTAATAATCCAAGCACGGTTAAAGAATTACACGAAAAAAACAAAGAAGCTGAAAAAGCTTTAGCAGATAAAACAAGTAAGGAGGTTAAAAAAAAGACTAAAAAAACATTGGTTCAGCTTCTTAATGATGCAGAATTTGATCAAGATGATGTCAAAACCCGTCAGGGATATGCTAACAAACAAATAGCCTACATCGATCGTTATGTGACCGTTAAACAGCTTAATAAGCTCTTTAACATGCAGTGGAGCTTTGAGATCACCCATTTAGAGGAGAAAATAATAGAAGGGCGACACATTGGGACAACGACCATAGGCAAGCTAACAATTGATACAAAGACCCTTAAGAGGTCGGTTATGGATGTCGGCTATGCAGAGGGCAACACACCAAGTAAATCAAGTGCTACAGACTGTTTAAAGCGGTGTAGTTCTATGATATTACCAATGATTAATGATTTATATCAGGATAACAACTAATTATGTTACCTAAACAAATAAAAGAACTAATAGCAAACCCTAGAGGCTCAGCTAGTCAACTACTTTCAGAAATCAATGACGCAGTCAGTTCTAAGGATTTTCCAACTATGGACAAAATGCCAAAGAATCTAGCC
>VTLG01011258.1_pt1 | contig 29282 bp, 47 predicted proteins | sample 4694571 | NCBI WGS metagenome assembly VTLG01 (sample SAMN12604809, study PRJNA352737) | marine metagenome | biome: ENVO:00000447; feature: ENVO:00000209|ENVO:00000569|ENVO:01000036; material: ENVO:00002151; isolation source: viral sequences binned using virsorter ...
AATCAAACAGGATTAGAGCTTTTTGGTTGTGTAGTTACCAATTTTACAATATCTGCCGATGCTGGAACGGAGGGAGGAAGATATAAATGGAGTGCTACCTTGCAGACAGGAAAAACACCTGATCTTGCTTCTACTGCAAATCCTACAATTACTGCTTATACAAATACTACAACTACAACTTTAGGCTCTGCTTCAGTAACAAAGATTTTTAATAAGGATGCGATGTTAAATAGCTTTACTACAACTATTGATTATCCTGCTGTATTTTCAGGAATATCATCAACAGGGTATCAACAAGTAGCAAGGGGTGCAAAATGTTCGGTAACTCACGATTGTCAAGTTAAATACGATTCGGAAACTAAAGGTTTTGTAAACTCATTTGATGGACAAACAGCAGCGATGGCAGAAAATACGTTTATTATTGCAAATAATGGTAAATTTGGAGTAGATACAGCTAATGGTGTATTAACTAATGTTGCTTATTCAGAGGGTGATATAATGATGCTTGATGTTTCTATTGAAGCAGTTGATGATGGTACTGATGAATTATTAATAATTGAGTTAAGTGATTAAAGGATAATATGGAAAAAATATTAAGCACAAAGAGAAAAGTTAAATTAAGAGAAATGTCTGTAGATGAAATGGATGATTGTGGAGATTTGCAAAGATTCGGTAGAGAAACAGATGGCAGAATAGCAGTATATGGAACAAATAAATCTAATACAGCATGGATAAGAAAAGGATTAGCTGGAGGTGATTTTAAAAATATAATCAATGGTTCTGTTCCTGATTCTATAATAAAAGAATTATCTATAGCTGAAAAAATAGAATTAGTACAAATGATTCAAGATTATAATAATCTGGGAAAGTAGAAAGTTGCATATTAGCTGTTAATGTTCACTTGAACCTATGCAACGGATGTAAATATCATAATGGATTTCCATATAAGGCAAGACCTCCATTAGCAAAAGCAAGTGAACAAGTATTTGAATCAGAGGATGATGTATATGATGTAATTCGTATATTAATAGAGGAAGTAGAAGAAATGAATCAAAAAGGTAAAAAGTTTGATGTTGCAGTAAGTGTAGCTAAACAATTACCTTTTTTTGTTTGTGTAAATTTATTAATGAAAAAAGAATATCAGAAAGCTATTGAAAAATATGTATTCTGCAATGAAACTTCTACACCTGCATATAAAGGTGATTATGGACAGCAACCTTTTAAATGGGTTAAAATGTATTTTATATTAAAACAAGCATTTGCATTACAACAAAAACAACAAATAGACAAGGCAAAAAATGGCAGTTAGTGATAAATATATTATTGATGTAAGAACTAAAGGTGCAAAAAAAGCTGGAAAAGATTTAAAAGGAGTCGGTGCTGGTGCTGCATCTATGGCTAAATCTGTTGGAATCGCTGCAACTGCTTATCTTGGAGCAAGTGGTTTAATTAGTGCAATTAATTCAAGTATTGATGCTTTTGCAAGGCAAGAACTTGCAGAAAAAAAATTAGATATTGCTTTAGGTAAATCTTCACAAGCATTACGAAATCATGCTTCAGCTTTACAACAAGTAACAACAGCAGGAGATGAAGCAATAATAGAACAACAAGCATTTTTAGCTTCTCTTAAATTTACAGAAGATCAAATTAAAACAATAATTCCTGTAGCTTTAGATTTGTCTGCTGCAACAGGTATATCTCTTGAAAGTGCTGTTAGAAATACAGCTAAAACATTTTCAGGATTAGCAGGTGAATTAGGTGAATTGATACCACAATTAAGAGGATTAACTGCCGAAGAAATGAAAGCAGGGGAAGCTGTTAAAATAATGGCAGATTTATTTGGTGGTCAAGCCAAAGCACAGACAGAAACTATGACAGGTTCAATGGAGCAGATGAAAAATGCAGTAGGAGATACTGCTGAAGCCATAGGTTCGTTATTATCACCAGCAATAATTGGAGGCTCAAAAGTTTTAAAATCAATGGCAGAATCTTTATCTTCTGCTATTGAAGATTTTGATAGATTTATGACAGGAGGAAACAATAATGTCAAAGTATTAAGCGATTTAGAATATCAATCAATGCTTTTTAATCAAAAACTTGATGAAATTGGTGATAATGAACATGAATTGTTAGCAATAGGAAAAGAGATAGAAAAGCAAAGAGATGCAGAACAAAATTCAGTAGGATTATCTACTGAAGCCTTGATTCAATATGAAATGCAATTAAAAATGGTATCAGATCGCCTTAATCTTGTAAATATGGAAGAAAGTGAATTAACGATAAAAAGAGAACATCAATTAAATCATTTTAAAAAAATGATTAATGACTATGGTCAATTTGCAAAAGTTCAAGTAAAAGCAATTAAAGAAGTGGATAAAGAAGAACAATTATATTATGCTCGATCTTTAAGTGGTTTAAGAGGTATGATTAAAAGCAAAATACAAGCATATTTTGCAGAAATGATTGCAGGTTTTACTGCAAGAGAAATATCGACTAAAGGATGGGTAGGTATAGCAACTGCTTCTGCTGGAGCAATAGCTGCGGGGGCAATATTTGATGCTTTAATTCCACAATTTCAAACAGGTGGGTTAGTTAGTGGAAATTCCCATGAAAGAGGTGGTAAAAATATAAATGTTGAAGGTGGTGAATTTGTTATGAGTAGAAATGCAGTAAATGCTATTGGTGTTGAAAATTTAAATGCTATGAATCAAGGTAGTTCTGGAGGTGGTGGTGTTACTGTTAATATAAATGGTGGTTTAATTACTCCAGAGTTTGTAGAAAATGATTTAGCAGAAGCGATACGAGAAGGTGCAAGGAGAGGTGCTGATTTTGGGATTAGTTAATTGACATTTTCTGAAGATATAAAAAGTAAGCATTTAAGTAATTATGTATTAGTTACGATTGGTGATATAGATGAACCAACTCATCGTATATCTACTAATAAAGTCAGATTAGGTGAAGATTATTATAAGCCAATATTACTTAATATACCATCAATTTCTGAATCTTTGGATGTAGAGAACAGAAAGTATAAAATATCGTCTGTAAGGCTAAGTATAAGCGATTATGAGGAAGATGGTGAAAGGTTTTCAGATAGTTTAAATACTTTAATGAATAATGAAGTAAATATTTATTATGCTTCACAATCTTGTCAAACTTTAGATGATTGTTATTTAGCAGGAACATATATAGTAAGATCATTTACTCAGGATGAAAATAATGTTAATTTAACTTGTGAAGATTTATCTCAGGACAAATTGCATAAAGATTTACCATTAGCAAATTTAGGTAGTGATGATTATATTCCAGATAAATATAAAAACAAACCTATTCCAATGGTTTTTGGAAAAGTAGAGAAATCTCCTTGTTTAGTTATAAGTCAGGCGATAGATGGGGATGAAGTAGTAGGTATAAGTGTTCTTGTAGATTATAATATTAATTATGAAGATGGAAATTATTTTCAACCTAATATATTAGAAAACGAAATTCCTATTACATATGAAGAATTATTAGTCTTTATAGATGATTATTATTATAGTATTAGACGAGATGGGCAGTATTTCCATGATAATTATGCTTTAAATTTAAGTTCAAATATACAAAATCATAATAGCCCAATAATAAAATTAGAAGCAACATATAACGATGATGGGACTGCTTCAAATAATATTGCAAATGGATATGTAGATACAGTTCATTTTAGAAAGCCATTAGCAGTATCAGAATTAAGACATGGTGCTTTATCTCCTCACTATCCAACATTTCAAGAAATGTCAAAAATATTAAATTATGCAAATATAGCAGATAATTATGCACACGTGGATGAACAAAGTTTTACAGTAGGTTCAAGATGGGGATTTACTATTACCTTGCCTGTTTTAGGGATAGATAATTTCGTTTATCCCTCAACAACAAAACTAATGCGATCTTTTTTAAATATTGCTCATTGGGGCGAAGTAATATCTGGAGGAGAAGACGAAATATTTATAAAAGCATTTAATGCAACAAGTACAGATTATATAGATTCTTGGAATTTTATTAATTTAAATTCAACTGAAGATAATTATGGTATAGAATTTGGATTTTCAGACAATGATCCTTTAGATATTTCAAGCACATCAAACTGGTTCCAGATAAATACGTTTAATGGTGGATTAGGTCAATCAGCAAATATTTTAAATTGGGAAGATTATACAGAATTTCCTCCAACATGGACACGTCCAGATCAAGTAACTGCGATAAGTTTTTATAATGAATCAGCGATGGGTGCTTCACCTCCTGTAATTAATTATAAATTATATGGAATAGGGATTATTCATTATATACCTTTGCTTTTGGGTAAAATAGTTAATCAAAGATTTTTTACTAATGTTATTGGAAGGGGTGGTGAAAATTTAACTTTACAAAAAACATATGAAGAAATATTAGGAGAGGATGTTTTAGATTCTGATGTATATAATTCAGATTTAGCAAGTGATTTTTCATTAGGTAATTATGCTTTTACAGTAGATAAAACAATATCTTCTAAGAAATTAATGGAAGAATTATCAGAATCAAGTGGTTTGTTCCCATATTTTAAAAATGGTGAATTTAATGTAAAAGCGATAAAAAGTGATTATGCAGATAATGATAAAGGAACATTAATAAAAACAGAAGATGTTTTAAGTTATAAATATGACAGAACTAAAATTGAGAAAGTTTATTCCAAAGTCAATGTGAAGTTTCATTATGATTATGGATTAAAAGATTATACAAAAGAAACAGGCTTTATACAAGAGGGTGATCTTGAGGGTATTACTTCTGTTTATGATCCATTATATTTTGGAGATGATTTCGATCAGGAATTAGTATTTGAGAGTAAATATATAAGAAATCCAGACACAGCAATGAATCTTGCTAAATATTTATTTGGTACATATTGCAATCAACATAATTTTATAACAGTTGAATTAGGACTTCAGTATTTAGAATTAGAGTTAGGACAGATAGTTCATTTTGATGGACTTATACAGGGAAGAAAAATATTTGGAGAAGATTACAATTATCATTATGAAAGAAATGGGCAATTAATTCATCCATTCTTTTTCATAACTCAGATAAAGAAAAATTTAGAAACAGTTGAGTTAAAACTATATCAACTGCACTACTTCAGTTTTGATACACCATTTACATTAGGATGTACGGACAATTCAGCTTCAGAGGGAAGTTTTGATGTATTAGCTACACATAATGATGGTAGTTGTATATATGATGAAATAACTGTTGGTTGTATGTCAAGTAATGCTCTTAATTATAATTCAAATGCTAATTCAGAAGGTGTTTGTGTTTTTCAAGATGATGGTTTGCAGAGAACTGAAATAACAAGCCATGAAAATGATTTTGTTTTACCTTTACCTGAAGAAATTGATATTACAGAGGAGATTATAGAGGAGCAAGAAGTTGAGATTTTATCTAATAATCTTTTTAATAACCCTCCAGCTAATACTCATTTTGAACAGGTCTATAATGAATGGTCAGATTTAGGTTTGCAAATTTCTCATTATGGTCATTGGAATCCAACGTCAGCAGCAATACTATATACAGCAGATCAAATAACTTCTGAAGATGGTCTGCCTCTTGGTGCTACAGTTAGATGTTTCTCTGATAATAGTTTGTTTGGAATTTGGAATGATCGCATTGATCATTTTTTAGCTGATCAAATTCAATATTATCAAAGTTCTTTGTTTGGCAAATGGAGAGTAACATTTAGTGCAAAAAAAGAAATATTTGCAGATTTCCTTACAGGAGACCCTGCTAACTATCTATTTATAAGATTATTTGGATCTGGTCTTGATTCAACACCAGTACAATTAACTACTGTTATGACAGAATATGCAGTAGATATAGAAGTTCCCGAAAATTTAGCAGGGTGGATAACACACAGTAAATTAATAATAGTTGCCTGTTCTGATTCTGACAAAAATGGTTGTAGTCAAAATGCTGGTTTTACAGTAACTAACGTACATATATTTAAATATGTAATAGAAATTCAAGAAACTATTACAGAAGAAGTAGTAGGTATACAAATAATAGATTCTGTATTAAATTTAGCTTTTACTAAAAGCCCAAATTTATTAGAACCAATATCAGAATTAATCTCATACACACCATCAGGAGATTATCTTATTGAAATTAGGCAACTTAATAATCAGAATAATTCTTATGATTTATTATGGTCACATGAAAATATACCTGCTATAGCTGGGCAAGATCAATATCAAACACAAATAAATTTTAGCAATTTAAATAATATCCCACAGCACACAGGGTTAGAATTATGGATCAAAACATATTCAACTTCTTTTTTAGGTGGTCAAGGTCAAGGTGCAATAAATGTATTTAATCCTCCCTCTATTACAGAAACTATGCCTTTTTCTTGGGGTGAGATAGAAGAAGAAAACACATCAGTAATAGGGGATGCAAATAATGATAATGTTATTAGTGTAATTGATGTTATGATTTTAATTAATATTGTATTGGGAACAGGTGGTTTTACTGAAGAAATATTGGGTGCTGAAGAATATGCCAACCTTATTGCAAGTGGCGATACTAATGGTGATGGTAATATTACTATATCAGATATTGTTTTTAATATAAATACAATTTTATATTCATAATGAAGATAATATACGGAAAAGATAGTTGTATTTTACAAGGGGCATCAATGACTACGGAGGTGGTCATTACTTATTTAGGTTCTCCTTTTTTATCTCATAAACATTTAGAGATTATAGATATTTTAAATCAGAATCAGGCTAAAGTAAGAAATGGAAGATCAACATCTGTAATTATTCATGGAAATAATCAAATACATATCGGATATAAAGATGCTATTGATGGAGAACATGAGTTATTTAAATATACAGGACATTTTAAAATATTAACAGCTAAAGTAAATAATGAATCTGTTACTATTGAAACTAAAAATATAGATTATTGGGAAAAAATAAATTCTAAATGGGATAATGCAGGTAAGTGGGAATCTTACAAAGGTACGTATAAAAGAGGTTTAGGTTCTAAATCAACAAATAAACACATGAAAAGATTATTAAAGAAAGCACTTAATATAAAAAAGGGCAAGAAGATAGTGCCTAAAGGCTCTAAACAAATTAAATCAACTAAAAGTACCACAAGGAGTTATTAATGGCTAATCTGCGAGTAGGCACACCTAAATTTTATATAGATGCAGTATTGTTAGCAAAACAATGGGGTATGATAAATTGGGAATATCAATGGATGGCATCAGGGGTAGGTGATGATCCTAATGATTTTTTTAATTTAAATCCTACTAAAATTAAAATAATGGATAGAACAGTAGAATCTGATGGTGCTTATATAAGAAAAGGTGTTGAATTTAAAGTTAGACAATTTACTAATGCTATTTCTCATTGTTTTTTATTAGGACATAGATTTTTAACAACTAATACACTTACAGGTATAAGAGTAGGTGATCTTAATTTTGAAACTGGTGAATATGTTACTGTATCTCCACAAGATTATGTTGTTCCTTATTATAATGGATGGAATTTAATAAACTTAGGGGATGCTACTATGGGTTTAGATGATGGTAGAATAAACTTAGTTTTTAAACAAGAATATGTAATTAATGATGTTCCAACAACTTCAAATGAATTTTATGCAGAATTAGGAGAAATAAGTTTAGGTTGGTCATATCAGATGCAGCACTCTCCAGACCTTGAATTGACACAAAGTTTTACAAATGAAAGTATTTCAACACAAACAACAAAAGGTGGTCATACTCTTACCAATGTATCACATAATCATGCACCAAAATGGTTAGGGCAACAATGGGTACAAAGCACTCTTGAAATCCCAACAATAGTAATTGGTTCTGCTGGAAGAAGATCATGGTCACTTAAATTTTCTTATTTGTCTGATGATGATACTGATAAGCCTTTATTTCCCACGACATATAATACAGTAAGTGGAATATTTGAGGGTTTGGCAGATAATCCTGATACAGCAGCAATAGATTTTCAAGAATATAATGTTAAAAAAGATTTTTTATCAAGAGTATGGTTTGGTACTAATTGTGGGCAATTACCTTTTATATTTCAACCTAATTCCGATGTGCAAGAATATGCAATTTGTAGAATAACAAATACCCCAAGTTTTACTCAAATTTCTAATACTTTTTATGATGTCAGTTTAGAGATTACCGAAGTGTGGTAGTAAATTTTTCTCGTGTGCTATCCTTGTTTTCCTCTTGGCAAGGATAAAAAAAGGGTCAGTTTTTTTGCTGACCCTTTTCTCTTTTTGGCTCTTATTCGGAGTATATGCTACGAATTATTTTGTTCCATTGCTATTTCTTCTTTTTTTGCCTTAATTAAATCTGAAACTGGTGTTCCAAATTTATTACTTTTCTCTACTATTTCAGGAATATATTTATCCCATTTCTCAGGCTTTATATCTATTGGGTTCATATCTCTTTGTAATTTTTTTAATTCTCTAAAATGCTCACCTACTTTACTCATTGTATTTTTCCTTTATAATGGATTTAAATTTTGAAATGAAACTTTTTTTAAATTACTTTTAGCTTCATCTATAAACTTTTGATAACATTCTTCACAACATCTATTCTGATCAACATCTATTGCCTTTTCTCCAACCTTTACTTTTTTACCATTTTTTATAGCAGTTATATCTTCATAATCATACATATCCATCGGCAAAGTATCTTTCCACATTACCTTTTTATTACATAGATTTCCATGACCATGACCTCTTTCATCACAAGCACAAAATGCCATATATCCCTCCAATTATTAAACTGATTAATATTAACCTTAATAAATATAATTGTATCTTATTTTTCCAGATTATCATTTTAACCATTCCTTGTATTTAGAATTATCTACTTGATAGGCTATTTCACGCTCTGCTAACACTTGTAAGCAATCTTTATTACCAAATACAGTATTTATATCAGGTAAGGACAAAACTATCGTTAGAATTGATATTCCATACAATACAAACATAATATAAAATCCTTTTTTATAACTCATTTTATAGCTCATCATTACTCCTTATTTAATTTTTCTAATAAATATTTCTGTGCTTCTTGAATACGTAAATTTCTATCTTCAACTTCATTTGGTTGTGGATAATCTTTTAGAAATTCTTTTCTTAAACAAACCCAAGCTGAAGTATAGGCATCATGATGAAATAAAGTATATTCAATATGTGTCTGTTTTATTTTCATTACCCTGTTAAGTTCAGCTACTATTTTTAACATATCATTAAATAAGATGTCATTTGGATATGGATATAATTTATTTTTTATCATTTTCGTTACTCCTTGTTTTTATTTTATTTGTTTTAGCCATTGATATAATCTATTGTTATTATTATTAATATTCCTAATGAAATATCCGATATTTTTTATTTCTCGTCTGAAAATATATTAAAATAATGTTTTATTTGTATATTATTATTATTATTCTTTAAATTCTATTTAATGCAAATAAGGAATTTTATGATTTTTGATGTACAAAAAATAATAGATGATGTTGTAAGTAGAAAATCAATCACAGTTATAGAAAAAAAATGTGAATGTGGAAATGCTGATTTATTTCATTTTAATAGAAATTGGTATAAATGTGATAACTGTGATATTGATGTTAAAGTTTTAATTAAAGAATAAATAAAGGATAAATATGATATTACTAACAACACAGGAATTAGCAGAGAAATGCGGTGTACCATTTTATACAGTACAATATCTGGCTAAATTAGGAAAGTTACCTACAGAAAGAAAAGGTAAGAGAGGGCAATCTGCACTATATACAGAGGGTGCAATTGATGTAGTTAATAAGCATAAGGGGAAAGACTAATGGAAGAGAAATGGACAGCAGGAGGTCTAAGCAGTTTTTTAGAAGATATAAATGATGATGGTTCTTATGATGGTGAGAGAATGGAACGCTATATGGAGATTATTGCGACATCTCTTGTGGGAATATTTAGACAATTAGAAATAATGAATGAAGGAAATAATGAAAACAATTAATATTAAAGGCAAAGAGTATGTCGAGGTAAATGAAAGGATTAAGTATTTTCGGGAAAATTACGATAATACTGCTATTCTAACGTATTTACTTAGTGATGTGGATGGTAAGTGTACATTTAAAGCTGAAATACTTGTAGATGGTGAATGTGTTGCGGTTGGTCATGCTTATGAAGTAGAGGGTAGTTCTTTTATAAATAAAACTTCATACATTGAGAATTGTGAAACATCTGCAATTGGTAGGGCATTGGGTATATTTGGTATAGGTATTGATACAAGTGTTGCATCGGCAGAGGAAGTAACTAATGCAATTAATAATCAATCTAAACAACGTGAAACAAAACCTAATACTTTTGAAGCTAAAAATGTAGAATGGAAAGACCAGAGAACTTATAAATTAGGTGGATCAGGAAAACATGCTAATGATTCATGGGAGAAATTAGAAGCTAATTATATATTATGGCTTATTCATAAATTCCCTAATACAGAATGGGGTGATACAGAACAAGGTAAAACACGAGTTAAATGTGCTAAAAATGAACGAAATTATCGAAAAAAAATAGGCAGATGGTCAGAAGCTGAAGAAAAGGAGTTTTTAGGAGAATGATAAGTAAAGAATTTGAAAGAACTCTTTTATGGGCAAAAGGATATGGTAGATTGCAAGGTACATTAAAAAGCATAGTTAGTTTAATAGATGCAGGGATGATACAAAACTTAGATACAGTAGTAGAATTTGTAGAATCAAGATTAAAAAAAGAAGAAAATGAGCCTATAAACAAAAAGGAGAATAATGAATAAATATGAGGAATTACAGAGTAAATTTTGGTCTAAATATGTAGGTAATAAAACTCTTAGAAAGACATATCCTTATTTTTGTACAGCTATGTTTATTCTTTATGTTTGGTGTACTATTTTAACTATTTTGATAATTAAATAAAAAGGAGAAAAAATGAAGATAAGCACAATTAAAACAGGTGATTGGGGAAATATAAAAGCATTTTTTACATTAGAAATAGATGGTTTTTATTTCTCAGGATTTAAGGTATGCAAAAGTAAAGATAGTGATAATTTATGGATTGCATTTCCATCAAGAAAAAACAAAGATGGTGATTATGAAAATACTGTTGTTGCTAAAACTGAATCATCTATGAAATTAACAGAAATAGCATTAAAGGCTTATGAAATTGCTTCTGGTGATAAAAAAGAATATGATGATGAAATTCCTTTTTAATGTATGGTTCTAAAAGACCATTAAAAGAGCATATTCCCTGCTCTAACAAGGGATGCAATAATTATTATAATTCAACATATAAAAATACTAATTCATTATGTGTTCCATGTAATAAATCAAAAAAGGAGAAAAATGAGTAGTTATACTAAAAGTTCAATTTTATATGTAATAAAATCTCATACAAAAGAAAATCCTATAAAATCAAGGGAAATTAAAGAAAAGTTAGGATGTTCTGATGTTAAAATACGAGAAGCTGTACATGAATTGAGAACTGTAGATAATATTCCTGTTTGTAGTGGTGGTAAAGGGTATTTTTATGCTTTGGATATAAGTGAAGCAAGGCATACTATAAATCATTTGCGAAGCAGGGCAAGAGAGATGTTTGATGCAGCAGAGGGAATGGAAAAAGCCTTTGAAAAAGATAATCAGTTGAGTATAGTATGAAAAAAAGAACAGTAGTTTGGTTCAGTTGTGGTGCTGCAAGTGCAATAGCATCTAAATTAGCAGTAAAAAAATATAATAACTGTGATGTTGTTTATTGTGACACAGGAGGTGAGCATGAATCTAATAAGCAATTTTTAAAAGATGTAGAACAATGGATTGATAAAGAGATAACGATATTAAAAAATGATAAATATGAAGATCATTTTGATGTCTTTAGAAAAACAAAGTATTTACAAGGGATTGCTGGTGCAAGATGTACAACAGATTTAAAAAAGAAATTAAGGTTAGAATATCAAAAGCCTGATGATATACATATATTTGGCTATACATTAGAGGAAAAAAAGAGAGCAAAAAGGTTTGAAGAACATAATCCTGAACTGTTTGTTGATTGGATTTTAATTGAAAATGGTATTAATAAAGAAAACTGTTTAGGGATGTTGTGGAAATCAGGAATAAAACTGCCTGAAATGTATGAATTAGGGTATAATCATAATAATTGCATTGGATGTGTAAAAGGTGGAATGGGATATTGGAATCGTATAAGGATTGATTTTCCTAAATATTTTGATAAAATGGCAAAGATTGAAAGAGAAATAAACCACTCAATATTTAGAAATAAAGAAACAAATGAAAGGATATGGCTTGATGAACTTGATCCTAATGCTGGTAATTTTAAAAAAGAACCATCAATAACTTGTGATTTGAGCTGTGGTTTAATGGTTGGAAAATTATGATTTGTTTAAACTGTACTACTTATATTTGTTCATGTGGTGGGAATGATTCTATTGCATTAGCTTTTATGAATCTTATAAAAGAAGCAGAAAATAAAATAAAAGAAGTTGAAAAAAAAGAAAAAGAGGTTAAGGAGGATTGTGATACATAGTTTTACTACACATATAGCAAAGAGGACAGGAGTATTGTGTGCAGTATTTTTACAGCACTTTTATTTCTGGCATTTAAAAAATAAAGGGAATAACAAACATAAGCATGATGGTAAATACTGGACTTATAATTCTATTAATGGATTTAGATTAATGTTTGATTATTTAACAGATAAACAAATCAGATATACAATTGAAAAACTTATTAAAAATGGATATATTATTAAAGGTCATTATAATAAAGTAAAATATGATAGAACCTTATGGTACTCCCTTACAAATAAAGCACTTAGGCTATTTGTAGAGGGTTCTTCCTCAAAAGGGCAAGTACATTTGACAAAAAAGGCAAATAGAAATACCCAAAAGGGCAAACCTATACCAGATATTGATACATTTAATGATAACTATAAAATAGAAAAAGTAAAAAAATTTCAAACAAGAAGTCAGTTACATGATAAGTATCCAAATGATTTTAAAAGACCTGATTTTAATAAACTAATAAAGGATTTATAAATATTTATGATTTTAATAATAATAAATATTAATATATCTTATTGTATTTTAACATTATATTGTAACTTGGGGAGTTAAAATTAGTTTAATTCATTACCATTCCTCCTATAAATTAGTCATAAACTCCCCTTGAACTATGAGAATGGGAGAAATAATTAAATTACCATTTATACCACCATCTCCGAATAAAACACTCAGAGAACATTGGAGTGTCCGATCAAAAAGAAAAAAACAATATGCCTTAATAATTCGATCTGAAATGAATAGATGGAAGTTTAACAAGGCAGAACCTAAACAACCTTTTAAAATAGAAATAGAAACTATAAGAAGAAGAAGATTAGATTTAGATAATCTGTATGGTTCTGTAAAATCTCTTGTTGATGCACTATGTGATGAACTATTTATATGGGATGATGATACTATACACATGACAGATTTAAAGGTAACTCAGAAAACTTGTAAAGAATCTGGCGAAAAGGAAGAATATACATTAGTGAGAAGATCAGGATGAATATAATTCAAAAACCAATAAATGATTTAATTAGTGCTGAATATAACCCAAGACAATTATCAAAGGATCAGTATAAACAAATAAAAGATTCAATAAGTAGATTTGGTTTAGTTGATCCTATAATTATTAATAAAAATAAAGAAAGAAAAAATATAATTGTAGGTGGACATCAGAGGGTTAAAGTAGCTACAGATTTAGATTATAAAGAAGTGCCATGTATTGAGGTTGATTTAACTTATGATAAAGAACGAGAATTAAATATAAGGCTTAATAAAAATACTGGTGATTGGGATTATGATATATTAGCAGATATGTTTGAAATGGATGATTTACAATTATGGGGATTTAGTGAAGAAGATTTAGTAGGATATGCACCTGAAGAAATAAAGATTGGTAAAACAGATGATGATGCTATTCCTGAAGATGTAGAACCTATATGTAAATTAGGGCAGTTATACCAATTAGGTGAACATCGGCTATTATGTGGTGATGCTGCAAAGAAGGAAGATGTAGAATTATTATTAGATGGTAATAAAGCAGATATGGTATTTACAGACCCACCATATAATGTTGATTATGGTGAAAAAAATAATCCAACAAAATATAAAGACAGGGGGATTAAGAATGATAATATGAGTAAAAGTGAATGGCATATATTTTCTACTAAATATATTAAAAATATAATTGATTATTGTGATGGGAATATCTATATATGTATGAGTGATAAAGAGTTAGGACATCTTCAAAATGTTTTTATAGAAAATGGTGGGAAATGGAGTAGTTTTATAATTTGGGTTAAAGACAGCCTAATAATATCACAGAAAGATTATCATAGCCGACACGAGACAATATTGTATGGTTGGAGAGATGGTTTAAAAAATAGATATAGAATAAAAGATAGAAAACAAGATGATGTTTGGGAAATTGATAGATATAAAAAAAATGATTTACACCCTACTATGAAGCCAATAAATTTAATGATTAAAGCAGTTCAAAATTCATCAAAAACAAAAGATATAATATTAGATATATTTATAGGTAGTGGTAGCACATTAATAGCTTGTGAGAAAACAAATAGAAAATGTTATGGAATGGAGATTGATCCTCATTATTGTGATGTAATTATTAAAAGATGGGAAGATTATACAGGACAGAAAGCAGAGTTAATTGGCAAGACCTAAGAAATATAATATTCAGGGAATAGAGGTAGAAAAGTTAGCATCTTATGGTTGCACTAATACAGAGATAGCGGATTATTTCGGTTGTGATGAATCTTTAATAAGAAAAAGTTATTCCGAATCTTTATCAAAAGGAAAAACAAACGGAAAAATTAGATTGAGACAATTGTTATTAAAATCTGCTGAAAGTGGTAATGTAACTGCTCAAATATGGTTGAGTAAACAATACTTAGGAATGAGTGATAGGCAGGAAGTGGTGACAACGGAATTACCAAGTGGATTCACAACAAAAAGAATTTAGTTTATATGGTCATCAAGATGATTTTGTATATTCGGAGGCAAAGTATCCAGCATTAATTGCAGGATATGGTGCAGGAAAAACTTATGCTTTATGTATAAAAGGATTAAGACAATGTGGGTTAAATGCAGGGAAAGTAGGATTATTAGCAGAGCCAGTATATCCAATGGTGAAAGATGTGCTGCAACCTACATGGGAGGAAGTATTAAGAGAAGCAGGATATTCTTATGAATACAATGCTTCTGATTTAAGATATAAGGTTAAGTGGAGAGATGGTCATTGTGATGTATTATTAAGATCAGCAGAGAACAGTAGAAGATGGGCAGGATTGAATTTAGCATTTGGTGGTATAGATGAAAGTGATTTACTAAAGGATGATTATGCTTGGAAGATGTTACTGTCAAGATTAAGGGATGGAAATACATTAACAGCATTTACAACTACTACACCAGAGGGTTTTAGATGGGTCTGGAAGTTGTGGGAAGATGAAGCTAAAGAGGGATATGAATATATAAGAGCAAGTAGTTATGACAATAAGAGCCTACCTAAAGAGTTCTTAAAGTCATTAGAACAAAATTATGATGAGCAGTTAGTTAAGGCTTATCTAATGGGGAATTTTGTTAATTTACAAAGGGGTAGTACATATTATGCTTTCAAAAGGCAAGAAAATGTTAAAGAGGTCAAATACAACAAGACAATGCCTATCAAGGTGGGTCTCGACTTTAATGTATCCCCAATCACTTGTACTCTTATACAGGAATATTACGCCCATCCAAAAGTACGAGTGTTTGACGAAATTTCAATATCACATAGTGGAGGACAAGAGTTGATGACTCAGCAGTTATGTGATGAGATAAAGAGGAGATATGGATCAAATAGAAATATAGTTATCTATCCTGATCCAAGTGGTAATCAAAGGAGGACATCAAGTTACAATACAGATCATGATATACTTAGACAGAATGGGTTTAAGATATTAGCAAAGCGATCTGCTCCATCAGTAATAGATAGAGTTAATTCAGTAAATTCAATTATGAAAACTTGTATTATTGATCCTAAATGTAAAGGATTGATAAAGGATTTTGAACAAGTGGTGAACAAGGATGGCACAAGAGAAATAGACAAATCAAATAAAGAGCTAACCCATTTATCAGATGGATTTGGTTATTATATTGATTATGAACACCCTATACAAAAACCTATAACAAGGACATACATGGCATGATTTATTTTAATAATCCAGAACAGGCAATAAGAGAATCAATAGCGAGGTTTAAAGAAAACAACCTTGCCAAGATGTTTAAACTTAGAAATAAATTAGTTGATTATTATCAGTACCAGAATACTGAACAATATATTAATGGTTATTTCGGTGGTAGTTTACAAAAGGAAATTCCTTTATATACTACTAACATCACTAAGAAAATTATCAACAGAATATCAATGGTTTATAAAGATAATCCTGTTCGTATGTACAACAATGAACAGAATGATGATATTGAATCCTTAATGATGAAGAAGAACTATAAACTGAAGAACTTTGAAAGAGTGCATAATCTTGTAGGTACAATGCTTATTCATGTTCTCTGGAGTGAAGCAGAGGAAAGATTAGAATATAGACCGATCTTAGAATATGAAGTAACATTAAATCCTGATAATCCAATGGAAATAATGAGTGTATTATACCCAATGCAAAAGACATCTGATGATATAATGCACCATCAAGAAGATAAGTTTATATTCTGGAGTGCAGAGCAACACTATATGATTGATTCTATGAATAAGATTACTCAGATAAATGATGATAATGTTAATCCGTATGGCATACTACCATTTGTAACCATACAACCTAATTGTGTTATTGATGAGTATTTTAATATCGGTGAGGGTGCTGATATTGCTTTAGCTAATCAGCAGATAGATATATCCATGACCATGTTGCAGCATCATATAAGAAGTGCTGGTGGTCAGATGTTTGTAAGGGGTAGAGTAGATACAAATAATATACAGCTTGGGTTGAATAAAGTAGTTGTATTAGAAGATGGAGATTTTGGTTCTATTAATAATTCAACAGATATAAATGCTATTATGGAGGGCGTTAAACATCAAATACAGCATATATGTTCTAATCATCACATTGCATTTGATTTTGGTATAGCATCTCAGAAGTCAGGAGTAGCTATTAAATTAGAGAACCTTGAATTGTTAGAAGCACGTGAAGATGATGTAGAAAAGTTTAGAATGGCAGAGAAAGAGATTCACTTGATAGAACAGAAAATATTAAGTGTTGAAATGAATCTTAATTTACCTGATGATTTCCATGTAGATTTTGCAGAGATTGATTTTCCTGATCCCGATAAAGAAATGGCTCAATGGGATTGGTGGATTAAGCATGGTATAAAAGATAAGATTGATTATATCATGGAACATGATCCCGATAGGTTTGAAGATAGAGAAGAAGCTATTAAATTCTTAGATGAAAGAATAGAACAAAGGGGTGAAAAAACAAATATTTTTAGCCTTAGATCAGTAGGTGATAATGCCAATACTGCTTGACCATTTAGAAGATATGGATTCTCTTAAAGAAAAGATAGAAAACGAATCAGAGAACATACTTAAAATTATTAACCTTAAACACTTTTTAGGTTTAAATAATGAAGAACAAGTAGAATATTTGAAAGATATTTTATTTGATTTCTGGGAAGCACAAAGCAAAAGAATAGAACAAGCCATGAAATTAGGTGAAAGAAAAGCAGAGAAGTTAATCAATGCCATCTAATGTTAAAATAATAAAGAATATAAACTGGAAAGGTTTACAACTGCATAATGAGGTAAATGCTTTTGCAGGTATGATTGTTAAAGATATTAGGGATGGTATTCATGCAGGAAAAGATATAAATGATAGTGCTTTCCCAAGATTGAAAGCATCAACAGTTAAACAAAAGAAAAGAAAAGGTTATTCAAGACCATCATCTCCATTAATAGCAACAGGGCAGATGAAAGAGATTTATGTTAAACCAAGAGCAACAAGAGGAAAAGAAATAGCAAGTGTTCAAGTTCCAAAGGGTAGAGATGGAATAAATAGAATAGTTATTGGGCAAATACACAATATAGGTGATGGTGTGCCGAAAAGAAAATGGTTTGGTATTGGTACAAGGGGTAAAAAGAAATTAGATAGGGCAGCAAAGAAATTATTGCATGAGAAACTAAGAATTAAAAAATGACTATTGAAGATTTAAGAGAATTTATGAGGATCACAATAAATGCAACAGCAGAAAGATTAGTATTAGATGTAAATGAATTTGTTGAAACAATGACAGCATCTGGAGTTACATCAGATACTATATTCACAGCATTAGATTCAGATTTAAAAGATAGTGGAAGAATATTTGGTGCATTTAAGAACAAATCTAAAGCAACAATTGCTAATGGTATTGAAAATGCTTCTAACATATCAGCAAGTGAAGTATTTGCACAAGCTAACATTGACAGGTTTATGTGGGTAACAGCAGGTGGTAATGTATGTCCTGATTGTGAAGATAGGGCAGGAATGACAGGAGATATATCATTCTTCAGTACATTAGGATTACCCAAGTCAGGATTTAGTGTATGCAGGGAACATTGTCAATGTCAATTAGTACCGATTAAGTATGATAAAGAGGGTACTCAATTTGTCAAGATTAAAAAAGGACAAAAAATTAATTGAAAATAAATAAACAGGAGTTATAAATTATGGCAGACAATCCAAATGTCGTTAAACAGGATTCGGTCAATCCTACTGACCAAAAACAGGAATCCATCAATCCAACTGATGTAAAGCAGGAGCAAAAAGATCATAGTATTCCATATTCTGTATTTAAGGAAGCAAAAGATCAAATAGGTGAATTAAAAACTCAACTTGCAGATATTAATGATAAACAGAAAACTGCAAGAGAGAATAAAATGAAAGAAGAAGGACAGTTAAAAGAGTTGCTTCAGGAAAAAAATTCATTACTTGAAAAGCAAACTACTCAATTAGAGGAGTGGGCAACCTATAAACAGAATAAAAGAAATACTTTATTAGAACAAATCCCTGAAAGTGATAGGGTTATATATTCTGATCTTTCATTGGATAAATTAGAGGCTCATGTGAACAAAACAGGAAAAAACATATCAGCAAATACATCAAAAGCTACTGGACAGAGAGGTACAACTGGTGAAATGGGTGGATATGAATCTCATGCTGAATGGGCATCAAAAGATCCAGAGGGTTATAAAAAACACAACATGACTACAGAAAGTCAAGGAATAAAGATTGGCTATGGCAATTTCTAATAATCCACATAAGCCATTTGGTGTTGATCTTGATCCTAATAATGATTTAACTCATAATGTATTACCTGATGGTGATGTAGATGTTACTTATAAAGGTAATAAAATGAGATATATGAATTATATTGATGAAATGGAAGATAGAGCAACTCGTAAATCAGAAGGTAAAAATCCTTTAAGATCATCTATTGGATATTTCGGTGGATTTGGAAAAGGAAAATTAAACAAAAATAACCATACTTGAAGGCATAATTGCAGTTGATAGATGGTAAAATATAGGTAAGTAAAATGGCTTTAACAAACACAAGTACAGTTGTAGCTCCTTTAGGTAGAACTATTGGTGATGCTGTAATAGCATTTAATCATACAAATGTAATGTTCCCATTAGTAACTGTTAAACAGGCAGTAATGGGTTCATCTCATGTAAACTTTGGTGATTGGACTAAATTAGCAGCAAGTAATGTAACAGCAGCAACACAGGCAACAACAACAACAGCAGTAGCATTAACAAGTGCAGTAAAAACTGCTACAATTTCTGAACACGTAATTGCTTCTACAGTAAGTGATTTAGTCGTAATGGGTTCTTCTGGTGATTTTGTAGGACAAGCAGGACAGGTTCTTGGTAATGCAGTAGCTTCTAAACTTGATGATGATTTAGTTGAATTAGGTAAATCGTTTTCTCAAACAGAATGTGGTGCAGGTACATCATTAGCATTATCCCATTTATTTGGTGCTATGCGACAATTAAGAGCAGCAGGTGCAACTATGCCTTTAAATTTAGTATTATCTCCAAAACAAGTTTGGGGTTCTAAAGGTGTAATAGCATTACTACATAATAATGCTTTAGATACTGCTGGTTCAAGTACGACAGATACAGCAACAGCAAGACCTATTGGCTTAATGGGCAATGTAGGTAATGAAGCTGTAACAACAGGCTATGTTGGAACTCTGGCAGGATTTAATATTTATTGGAGTGAAAATATAGATGAAGATGTCAGTTCAGGTGGAGATGCAGCAGGTTTCGCATTTTCAGCAGGTGCTGTTGGTCTTGGAGTTGGTCCAGAAGGATTATTCAGGATAGCTGAAGAAAGAGATGAAATGCTAAGAGCAACTAACTATGTAGCCACAGGATTCTGGGGTGAGATAGAAATAAAAGATACATTTGGTGTGTATATTTTATCAGATGTTTCTTAAATAAATAAAAATGATGATAGGGTAGAAATTAATCTGCCCTTGATTCTATTATGGAGGTTTAAATGGCAGATAGATTTTTTAAAAGACCAAATGGAGATGTAGTTATGGCAACTCCAAATCTTGATATAAAATCGTTAGAAGATAGATTTGTAGAATGTGATAAGAATGGTAAAAAATTAGCTAAAAAAACAACTAAGAAAAAAGGAACTAAATAATGCCTATTGTAGCAAAATCATTTTTACATAATGATGATAAAATTGTCGGAACATCTGGAGATGCTGATGGCAATTTAGCTGAAGATGTGCAAGATTGGATAACATCACAGGATGCAGAATTAGTGGCAACTACAAATCTAAATGTTACCTGTACACAATTCGGTAGTAAAATATTTACTTTAGTTGTATTAGATTCTGATTAATGCTCACAACTTTCAATGATATAATTGAAAAAGTATTAGAACACGAAGGTGGATACAATCATATAGAGGGTGATCTTGGTGGAGAAACTAATTTTGGTATTACTAAAAGGTTCTATCCTGATGTAGATATTAAGAATCTTACAAAGGAAGATGCCAAGCAGATTTATTACAAGGATTATTGGAAGAAACATAAATGTGTTTTAATGCCTGAACAGTTAAGACATATATATTTTGATATGTGTGTTAATATGGGAAAGCGAACAGCAGTTAAAATTCTACAAAGGACAGCAGTAAATAAAGGAAAAGACATTGATGTTGATGGTGGATTAGGAGAATTAACATTAGAAGCTATAAAAAATGTAGAACTTGAAAGAGTTAGAGCATATAGAGTTAAATATTATGTCGATCTTGTAAACAAGAAGCCAGAACAGGAGAAGTTTTATTTTGGTTGGTTTAGAAGATCATTACAAGTATAAAGGAATCAAATGGACACTTTAAAAACAGTATTGCAAGATAAGACAATTTTAGTAGGTGGTGGAACAGTTGGGATGTCTTTTATTGAGATGATTCCTGAAGCAATAAGAGTTTTAACATTATTAGTTTATCTGCTATATGTTTGCTTACAATTATTTAAAGAATGGAAGAAGTAGTTGAGTGATATACTTTATCTCATTTCTGAAGAAGGTCTTCCTACTTTCCTTGTGGTTACTTTTCTTATTGGCATCGGTTTTATCGCTCGTTGGCTTGCTTCCTATTTTATTCATCGGATCGATTCTCAATTCTCAGAATTATTACGAGAGATAGCAGAAATGCAAACAGCAATATTAGAACATAATAATAAAACATATGGAATAATAGAAAAGCTCATATCCAACCAACGTCTCATTGGAGAAGATATAAATGCCTTAGAAAGTAGTTTAGATACTTTGCTTAAATATATAAAGGCTGAAAAATAATGTGGCTGATGGACTCAATAAAGATGGTGGAATTAGTTTTTCAAGAAAACTTAAAGAACCAGAGAAAAAAGAGCCATACGGAATTGATCTTGATGAACCTGAAGAAGAAATTAAAGAACCTGAAGAACCTCGTAATCTCGATGTTCAAGAATTACTTAGACAAGAGCATCTTACTAAAAAACTTAATACAGCGAAAACAATTAACTATTCGGGATTTGCACTTAATGGTGGAAGTATTGTTGGGTTACTTTTTGTTGTTGATTCTTTCGTATTTGATCCTAACACTCTGGAGTTTTTAGATTTGATATTCAATAAAACATTAGGTCTAAACATTGATTTTCCTAATATTATTAACATATTACAGGAATATAAAGCACAATTGATTAGTGGATGTGTAGGGATGCAAACAATGTTTATGACTTATAAAGATACTTGTCAGAAAGCATTAGATCGAGATTCAAGTACAATGGATGTTATAAATGAAGAATTAGGCAAGATGGGTTTCTAATGGTTTCATTAGGGTTTGAGAAGAAAATTTTAGGTATGGTGTTAAAAGGTATTGATAAAACGATTGGAAAGAAATTCCCATTGGTGGATAAATTGACTGATTTATTTCAGGAGCAACAAGTTCAAGATAAAAAGATTAGAGAGTTAGAACTTAAAATAGAAGCATTAGAACATTATTTAAAGGATAAGAATAAATGAAAGCATTTTTTGATTATTTAAAATCATTAGCTATTAAGATGGTAATAAACCAATTAAAAGATAATACAGATAAGTTTGCTAAGATGATTGCAGACAAAGCAGATATTCCTTTTTTGTCAGAAAAAGCAGAAAAGGAATTAGCAGAGAAAATGATGGGTTTCGTAGTTGAATTATTAGAAAACTTAAATGCTAAAGAAGAAAAAGTACCAATTAAAAAAAGTGGATTATAATTGCCTAATTTAATTTTAGAACAACCAATTGATACACACCTAAAGCCTGTAAAGGATGTAGATTTAGTAAATACTGCTATGGAAATATCTACAACTAAAGTAAGGATTCAGGACTTAGAGGTAACAGGAACTACAACAGGTATTTCTGCAAGTGTTGATGTAGATTCATCATTAACAGATGGTTCTACAAATCCAGTTGAAAATAATGCAGTATATGATGGATTGGCTTTAAAATTAAATCTCTCAGGTGGAACAATGTCAGGTAATGTTGATTTTGGAGATAATGATATTTCTAATGTTGATTCTTTAGATGCAGACAAATTATCAATAGCAGGTGGTACTGAAATGACAGCTATCAATGATCAGGATGACATGAGTGGAGATAGTGCTACTGCATTAGCAACCCAACAATCAATCAAGGCTTATTGTGATGCAGTTCCATTAAGTACGGCTTATAGTAAAACTTTAATTAAAGTAATGCCAAATGAATTTAGACAAAATGATGATTATGCAGGTGGAAGAACTGCAAATGTAGTAGAAGATGATACAACTGATACTTTAGGATATAGGACGGGACATAGTGTTGTTGAAGCATTTGCATTTGTAAGAATACCTGAAGGATATGATGTTACTCATGTAAAAGTTTCTGCTTCAGCAAGTACATCAAGTGCTGTTGAATGTTATCAATATAATTATACAACAGGAGCAACAACATCAAAAGGGACTGGAGATTTTAATGCAACTATTGATATAACAGATATTACAGCAAGTACAACAGCTGATTTAGTAATTAAAATACTACCTGCATCAGATTCCACTTTAATATATGGTGCTGTAGTAACAATAGCGAGTACATAATGGCACTACCAACTAATACAATAGAATCAACATTTAAAGATGTTTTAATAATAGAAAATTCTAATGCAGGATTTGATAATAATACAGATCAAATAAAAAGTGGTAATGGTAATGGTTCTGCTATGTATGCAGGTGCAAGGCAATTTAAAGTACAACCATCAGCAGACAACACTCAAATATTTAGAGTAAATGATAAAGATGGAAATACTTTGTTAAATGTAGATTCAAATTCAGATATTGTATTAGCATCAGGAAATTATGTTAATACTCAATATGCACATTTTGGGATTAGTAGTGCAAATTCTTCTAATTATGTAGCAAATACCCATTATCCAATTCCTTTTCACATAGGCATGGCAGTAGGTGATTCTGATGTTGATTTTGGAACAGGTACTGATCCATCCACTTCATTTACAACAGCAGACACAGATACCCAATATGCAGGACAAATTGTTCCTATGATGTGGAGAGTTCCTGATGCAATAGTAATTGATTCTGTAACACATATAGAAGGAGCAGATGCAGCAACAGGTGATACCACTCGTATGCACTTGATGAGCTTTGATTTTACAAGTGGTTCTACATCTTGTTTAGCGAATGGAACATTATTAGCACATAATTCTGATGTTACTAATGCAGGTAATGAACAGGCTTACTTATCAACATGGACAGTAGATTCTTCTTCAGTTGCAGCAAGTAAAATAGTATTATGTTTTTTCAGAAGTGATAGTGTTAATTCTGATTTCAGTTTGAATGTCACAGTAAAGTACCATTTAACTTAAAGGAAGATTATGCCAAATTTTACAGCAAATTTAAATATAACAACAGGTAGAGGGGATAAACTGATTGCCTCTAAAACTGGTAATTATACAGAAGTTTTTAATATTAGACAGCAAGTTGATAATGCTAATGCTTTTGTTGCTATATTAGCAGGAGGATCAAGTAAAGCAATAGCATCTATTAATGACTGTAAATCTATGATAATTAAAAATACAGGACTTGTAGGTGGAGAAATAAAAGTCATTGATGTGGCTTCTGCTGATGGAACTCCAGATACATCAGGGTCAGCAAGATATAAATTTTTTATGTTAGGTGCAGGAGAATTTATTTACTTTCCAAATATTAGACAAATGAGTGGATCAGGTGCAAACTCAACTGCTAATTCTGTTACTTTAGATAATCAAGTTCCAAATGCTAATATGTATATTGCTTTAAATAATGTTGCAGCAGGTGATGCTCAATTGGTTGCAGAAGCTATTGATGGATCAGAAACAGAAATAGATGTTGATGAAGGTGCTTATTTTTATGTTGGAGATTTAATCAGGGTTGGAAATGAGGTAATGGAAGTAACAGGAATATCATCAAATACTTTAACTGTTATTAGGGCATCACATGGTAGTAGTGCAGCATCACATTCAGACGATACAGCTATCAGGATGCCTTTTTTTAATGCTTATGGTGGATTAGCATATAACAGATATTCAGTTGCACAGACAGATTCTAATGGTAATTTTATGGCTACTAATTTCTTCGGATATGGAAGAAATACAGATGGAAGTGGAAATAGAGAATCAAATGGAATTGTTGCAGGATCGGTTGCTATTTTTTTCTATGAAAGTGGCTTCCAAAATATGACTAATGATGGAGGTATTACAGCATCGACAAACTCTGGATTATCTGCATCTACCACTTATTATTTATCAATAGCACAAAATGGAGGCTCTACTGATGCTATTACATTCACTACAGATTCAAGTAATGTTAATTTCGGTGGTACTAATGGTATTATATCTAAATTACAGGATGCAGTTGATGCTTTAGTGTATGATCCCTCTAAGAATGGATATGAAGATGGAGTAATCTTTTCTATAGTGCAGGGAAATTTAAGATGCACATCTAAATCTCATTTATCTACATCTGCAATATCAATCACGACTAATACAGCAGGTACAGCAGGAACGGATGAGTTGTATGATACAAGTAATGTAATTGGTAGATTCCCTGCTACAATACCAAGTGCAGTTGCAGCTAAATTACCTCCTGATACAATAATAGATAAGAAGTCAGGGTTAGAGATACAGAATATTGCTAAAATGGCTTACGATGATTCTTTTGGAAACATTAGGGGTGTATGTGGTGGTAGTATAAATTATGAAACTGGTGCTATAACTCTTTTAGATGCACCAAGAAATGCAGAGATGGTTGTATCGGGTAATTATGGTTCATCACAAAGTGGTGGTAATAGATTCTCGACAGATGATGGTAATTCAATTACAAGTATTCAAGGCAGATCATGTAATTCAAAAATAGATACTACAATAGAAATTATAGGACTTAAATAAGATGGCAAGACAGCTACCAACCTATGCAAGTGTAAGTGATTTAAGAGATGTATATCCTAATATAGATAAATATGATACTAAAAGGCAAATTTTTGGATGGGTAGATAGTACAGGTTCTTCTGGTAATACATGGGTAGCAAGAAACACAGGGTTAGTAAATCAATTATTTGTAGATGGTGTAGATTTAGGTGCAGCACAATCATCAGCAGGAGATGTGAGTGCGACTAATAGATGGTTCTATGATTCAGCAACAGATGTAGTTACTTATTTTCATGCCTCATATACATCTTCTACAATATTAGATGCTTTATTTGAAGCTGGTGAGGATTGGGCAACCCATCAAACAGATATGCTTTATAAGGCATCTCGCTATCTTGATTCATGGATTGATTCAGCTATGCCAAGACAAGCATGGAAAAATTCAGAAGATGAGTATGATTATATAATAATTAGAACAACTGCACAAATATGTGCATATTTTTTAATTAGTTCTATGGATTCAGATAATGAAGATGCTTTAAGAATTAAAGAAGAATATGAAGATGTGTTAGAAAAGATAAATACAGGTCATATAAAATTAGGATTTGAGATAACTGAAGATTCATCTCAGGGAATTATAAGAGAACTCCATGCAAGTGGTACATTAAAACCTGTTGATTTAAGAGGTAAATATTCAGGTGGTGTATATGACAAGATAAGAATTGAGATCGAGTTAGCAGGTGTTCTTGGCACAGCAAAATATGGTGTCTGGGTAAAAGGCAATGATACTCTTGGTGTTAATAAAGGACAGCAAATTATTACATCAGAAATTATAACAGGACAATATCAAAGTATTGGAGGAGGATTGGAAATTAGGTTTGGTGCATCAAGTATAACAGGAACAAGTGCAGCTACATTAAATTTATTAGATGCTTCTGCTACTTTGCATGATGTTTGGGAAGTAGAAGTGTGGGGAGTTGGAGAAGAAATTAATGATAGTCGTTCTATTAGGTCTATTAATGCTGTAAGGGCATAATGCCAACAACTTTTACTAACAATTGGAAGAATATACTCGATAAGTTAGAAAATGTCTTTAGAACGGAATTTAGCCCTACTTCTTCGGGAACAAGTTTACCAGTTTATACAGGTGAAGTAAATGAAAAAGCAGGATCACAGTATTTAAGATTCGATCCTGTAGGCTCAGACCTTGTAGAATACAATAGTCAGAGTGAGACAAGAGAATATAGCATTAATATGTTTTTATATTTTGGAGATAAAAGTGAAAGTAGAAGAAAATTGGATGCAGTATTAAGGTTAGTATCAAGAATTGAAAGTTTAGTTGTAGACAATATATCAATGACATTATCTGATAGTTCAAATCTATTTAACTGTAGAATAGAATCTACAGAATTAGATTCAGATGAGGATGATACTGAAAATTATGTAGTGTTGTTTGATTATAAATGTATGCACTTAGGAAATGTAGGATAATTATGAAAATAAAATTAAAAAAAGTAGGAACTGCTTTACCAAATTGTTGGAAACAATGTGGTGTTAGCAAAAAGGATTGGGATAAATTAAGTAAAGGGTTCGAGATAGAAGTTAAATCCGTTCCAGATTCAATTAATAGTTTAGTTGAGGTAGCATCTGTTTCTTCTACTAAAAAAAACAAAGGAGATAAATAATGGCAACATCAGCTTATACATTTTCACCGAAAGAATGGAAGGCAGCCGTTGTATCGGATGCAACTAATGCTGGAGCAACAGGAATAGGAACAACAATGAATCAATTAGATGTTGATTCAGTATCATTTCCATCTCTTAATGTTACACAAGCAATGGATGTTAGAAGTGGAGTTGGTGCTACTCTAAAAGATGAAGATTTTTTTCAGGATAATAAAATAAGGGTAGTCGAGTTAGGTTTATCAGGTACGTTGCATGATGACGTAGGACATAGATTACTAATAGCTAATATTTGTGGTGCTGCACAAGCAGACGATACTAACCAAACAATTGCAAGTGGGCATAAAATAATTGCTCAATTATATGGTGCTGCAGTAACAAACAATGCTTCATCTTTAACTGTTGTATTACAACCATCAGATGTTTCTAATCAAACAGGATTAGAGCTTTTTGGTTGTGTAGTTACCAATTTTACAATATCTGCCGATGCTGGAACGGAGGGAGGAAGATATAAATGGAGTGCTACCTTGCAGACAGGGAAAACACCTGATCTTGCTTCTACTGCTGCTGCTGGAAGTACAGCTTATGAAAACACGACAGGAACAACTTTAGCTGATGCATCAGTAACAAAGATTTTTAATAAAGATGCAATGTTAAATAGCTTTACTACAACAATTGATTATCCTGCTGTATTTTCAGGAATATCATCAACAGGGTATCAACAGGTAGCAAGAAGTGCAAAATGTTCGGTAACTCACGATTGTCAAGTTAAATACGATTCGGAAACTAAAGGTTTAGTGAACTCATTTGATGGACAAACAGCAGCGATGGCAGAAAATACGTTTATTATTGCAAATAATGGTAAATTTGGAGTAGATACAGCTAATGGAGTATTAACTAATGTTGCATATTCAGAGGGTGATATAATGATGCTTGATGTTTCTATTGAAGCAGTTGATGATGGAACTGATGAATTATTAATAATTGATTTAAGTGATTAAAGGAATTATGGAAAAAATATTAAGCACAAAGAGAAAAGTTAAATTAAGAGAAATGTCTGTAGATGAAATGGATGATTGTGGAGATTTGCAGAGATTCGGTAGAGAAACAGATGGTAGGATAGCAGTATATGGAACAAATAAATCTAATACAGCATGGATAAGAAAAGGATTAGCTGGAGGTGATTTTAAAAATATAATCAATGGTTCTGTGCCTGATTCTGTAATTAAAGAATTATCTATAGCTGAAAAAATAGAATTAGTACAAATGATTCAAGATTATAATAATCTGGGAAAGTAGAAAGTTGCATATTAGCTGTTAATGTTCACTTGAACCTATGCAACGGATGTAAATATCATAATGGATTTCCATATAAGGCAAAGCCTCCATTAGCAAAAGCAAGTGAACAAGTATTTGAATCAGAGGATGATGTATATGATGTAATTCGTATATTAATAGAGGAAGTAGAAGAAATGAATCAAAAAGGTA
>VTLG01013013.1_pt1 | contig 29280 bp, 26 predicted proteins | sample 4694571 | NCBI WGS metagenome assembly VTLG01 (sample SAMN12604809, study PRJNA352737) | marine metagenome | biome: ENVO:00000447; feature: ENVO:00000209|ENVO:00000569|ENVO:01000036; material: ENVO:00002151; isolation source: viral sequences binned using virsorter ...
ATTGCATGGAAAAGGCTATACAACTCAACGTATATCCGATTACTTACGAGACAACTTCGAATATCCACTAAACAAAAAAGGAAGGAAAGGAAAACCCTATTCCATTTTCTTTGTACACACCAAACTTAAGTACTTAAAATTATTGATATTAATTTATGCAAAGACAGATTCCCTGGAGAGTGTTAAGATTTCTTGGCAATCTCTATAGCAAGTATTAATAAATCTTGACAATAGGGGGGGGGTAAAAAAAAGGCTTGACATTTACAAAACCCCCGAATAGAATAAATAATAAAAAACCGCCGCTTTATGGAAAAACTATGAGCAAAGACAAACCCAAGCGCATCCTACTACCACCTAAGAAACGTTCCATCTCTTTGGAAACTAGTTCAGTCATACCAGCTACCGAGCTATTGCTGCATGATGCCAAAGCCATAATCGGAGCTGAGTTAGCCCACTACAGATCAAAGGCAGTCAGGGGAGTGACCTTAGACCCTAAAGAAGCCAGAATAGTCCAAGGCTACCTGGAGTCCCTAGTTAAGATACAGAGAGAAGAAAGAGAAATAGCAGATGCCCAAGATTTGTCGGCTATGTCAGATTCAGAATTGATGCGCCTAGCCAAACGAGTCTTAGACAATAATAATAATAAGACAATAGATAAGAACGAAAGGAGTGATGATGAACGCAAATGAAATCTACGTTACAAAAGCAAACGACCTCTATGCAGCCCTGGGTCATGCCATGGTTCAGAAGAAACAGCTAGAGGAACAAATTGAAGAACTTGAGTTTCAACTTAAAGGACTTATAGTCCACAACCCCCTACTTCAAAAACTAGAGCAAGACACCTTAGCTTCTATAGCTTCTAAGGAAGAAGAGGTATAAAGTGAACGACCAAGTTAGACTTCGTCCTATGATAGAGGATGACCTTCCTTTTCTGTTTAACAGTTGGCTTAAGTCTTATAGGCTATCTAACTTTGCAGAAAAAATTACAAACACTATTTATTTTGAAGACCACCATAAGCTAATAGAACGCATAGTTGAAAACTCTAACATCCTTATGGCATGCAACCCTTCAGACCCTTCTCAGCTTTATGGTTACGTAGTCTCTGGAAAAGAAGACGATGTAATTATTTTGCATTTTTTATATGTTAAGCATACCTTCAGAAATATGGGGATTGGTAAAACTCTTTTAGACGCAGTAGGTCACACGAGTGAAAGTGCTTCAGTCTATACCCACCACACCCGAATGGCTGATAAGCTTGCATCTAAACATAATTTAGTTTATCACCCGTATTTACTTTTTGACCTCCCTAACCTATCGGAGCCATTAGATGAGCAGGACTAAAGATGTAGATAAAGAAAAATTAAGGCTCGACTACCTCTTTGACCAGGGGGTTAATTTTGTAGATAGAGTCATTCAGATTAATGAAGAAATAGATGACCATAGTTTTGCATTTATAGACGCTGCTCTTTGTGAACTAGAAAGAGCTAGTAAGAAAACTATAACCATTAGAATAAACTCTCCAGGAGGTTCAGTCTATGACGCTCTAGCTATGATCGGAAGACTTAACTCTTCTAGCTGTAGAATAGTCACAGAAGCTTACGGTCACGTTATGAGTGCTGCCACACTGTTACTAGCAGCAGGTAAAAAAAGACGTATGTCAAAATATTGTGTTTTCATGGCACACCAAATGAGTTACTACATAGGAGGGTCTCATGCTGAAACGAAAGAGGAAGTAGATCAAGTTGAGAAACAGGAACGCCAATGGTGCTCCTGGATGGCAGAGTTGAGTAATAAGGATGCTGAGTTTTGGTATGATAGAACTTATAAGAAAAACTTTTACTTGACTCCAGATGAATGCTTAGAGTATGGAGTTATAGATGAAATCTTTTAAAAACCGCAGTCATGAAGTAGCCTATAATATGATGGAAATAAGTGTAGAGTTAATAGATGAAGTATTTAAAAAAGTAGATAAACTTGCAGACGCTAATTCTCATAGAGAACGTAATGGTTTAAAGCTAATAGACTCAGGACATTTTAGATGGGATATCAGGCAGCTTAAGATTAACACAAAGAACAAACTTCAATCAATTAAGAACTTACTAGAAGAGTATGGAGATGACGCAAAACTCGTCACTCACAAACCGGAGGAAGAAGAGGAATGAAAAAACTATTGACCTTAGCTATTTTAGGGGGGCTATTTTTAGGCACCTTTTTATCAATCGAAAGAAAAGAAGTCTTAGAGAATAAATACGATGTTTCTATCGGAGCCATTAATGGTTACAGTATAGACTCTACACTAAAAGACTTTAAAAGCGCAGCAAGAGTAAACGGAAAAGACAAAGTTATCGACATGGTTATTAATTCAGGTGGGGGTTCAGTTCACATCGGATTAGAAATGATTGAAGAAATGAAATACCTTAAAAGCTTAGGCTATAAGTTTAATTGTTTTGTTCGTAACGCTTACTCTATGGGATTTATAATCCTACAATATTGTGACCATAGGATAGGGAGTTCTAATTCAACCTATATGCACCACCTAGTACAGGTAGGCTATGGCAGACCTGCTAGAACAGAAAATAATAAAAAGTTATTTAAAGCACTTGACTTTTTTGACAATCTAGTGTTAGATGAAATATCAAAAAGAATGGGAGTAGACCCCAAGAAGTTTTTTGAAGTCTATAAAGACGATAAATGGTGGGATGCCAAAGAAGCTTTAAAGTCTAATATCATAGATGAGATAAGACCATTTAGTTTAGTTGTAAAAAAAGTAAAATATAAATTCGTACCCTTTTGGAGGAGATTTTAATGAAGTATAATATAGACGCAATCAGATGTTACCAGTCGGTAATGTTTGACAAACGGCAAGAAACATTTTTTGCTACAAGACAGATTAATCATAAGAGACCTATAGAGATAGAGATAGTAGAAGCGATTAACATGGTTTCTATCAAAAACGATAATGACCACATACTTATCCCTTTAACTAACGTATCTTGTGTTTATCTAAAATCTCCAATTAAATTGGAACAAGAAAAAAAAGATAAGGAAGAAAGAGAAAAACAACCAACTTCTACTATTATAAAAAGACCTAGAACGAAGCAATCAGCCTATAGGGGGTAACATGAGTGGTAAGAAAGCGAAAAAAGAAAGAAAAGAGAAAAAACTAAACGAATCAAAAGAAGAAAAATTAATGCGTTTAGCTAAAGAAACAGAGTTTCAACTACTGAAACCTTTTGGTCCATTCATCGGCATGTTTGATATGCCCGATGAAATAGTACAAGCTTTGATAAAAAAGTCAGATGAAATTCTTGAGGATAGAAATCGTATAGACTGGGGTAACAACCTTGTAGGTCAAATATCAGAGGAGCCCTGGATTTCTAACGAAGACTTAGACGAGATTGGAGCTTTAAAGTATCTAGAGGGTATGTTGCACAATTATGTGTGGAACTCCCTTACAGCAGACGGTGTTGAATTAGAGAATCTAGAGTGTCATCTAGATCACGCATGGGTAGTTAGTCAGTACGAAAATGAATACAACCCTGTTCACTTTCACACCTACTGTGACCTCTCATCTGTGTTGTATTTAAAAATACCACCATTTGATGAAAGAGCTAAAAACAAAGAATTACCAGATTATAAATACACTAGAGATGGTATGATTGAGTTTATCTACAAAACAGCCTGTCCTAGTGGAATGGAAAAAGGCTCAATGTCTTTTACTCCTGCACCAGGAAAGTTAGTAATTTTTCCATCTAACCTACTGCATACAGTTTACCCATTTAGAGGTTCAGGAGAACGAAGGTCTATAGCTTTTAACTCTCACTGGAACGCAAAACTTAAAAATGGAAAATTATTTGATAAGTCTTTTAGAATGAAGTCAGATCAATCTGATCCAAGGTATAAGGAATCGTTAAAATCAAAAGATGAGGAATCAGGATTTGCAAAACGTAAACAGGGAAGCCCTGATAGCGGAGCTTCAGAAAAGGAAAACAAAATCTGAAAAACCTAAGTTTCTATTTGATGAATTTTGTTTTAAGAAACAAGTTGATTTTTTTCGTGGCTCAGGTTCCAGGTTTAGAAATGCTGTATGTTCTCGTAGAGCAGGTAAGACAGTCGGTATAGCTGCTGACATGATTGATTCTGCTTTGAAGAATGATGAAGTTAATTTGCTTTATATTACTATAACACAGCAACAAGCTAGAGCTATTATCTGGTCTGACTTAGTTAAAATTATAGAAGAGTATGAGTTAGAGTGCAAAATGGATAATGTTAGATTAACTGTAGCATTTCCTAACAAGTCTAAAATTTACATAGCAGGAGCTAAAGATAGAACAGAGATAGAAAAATTTAGAGGTTGGAAGCTAATGAAGTGCTACATAGATGAGTGCCAGTCATTTAGGTCCTACTTAAAAGAGTTGATAAACGATATTATAATACCTGCTCTAAGGGATAAAAGAGGACAACTATACTTAACAGGAACTCCAGGTCCAGTTAAAGCAGGGATTTTTTATGAATACTCTCAGTCAAAAAACTGGAAAGCACACCATTGGACTGCATTTGATAACCCCTATATGCACTCTCCTCCTGAGTTAAACCTTGAGGAGATACTAACAGAAGAAAGAGTAATAAGAGGGATTGATGAATCAGACCCATCTTACATAAGAGAAACATTTGGAAAATGGGTGGAGGATAAAGATGCCCTTGTATTTAAATTCAGCAAAGCGAGAAACATCTTTACTGAACTCCCTACTGAAGGGGAGTGGCACTATATTATTGGTATTGATATTGGCTACAACGATTCTGATGCTATCGCTGTTATCGGCTACAATACGTACCATAAGCGAGTCTACTTGGTGGACGAACATGTCAAAAACAAACAAAATATCAGTCAATTAGTGGCTGCTATAAACGAATACAAGGATTTATATAATCCTATCAGGATGGTCATGGACGCAGGAGCTTTAGGTAAAAAGATTCAAGAGGAGCTTCGAATGAGGCATGGTCTTAATATAGAAGCTGCTGAAAAGACTAGGAAAGTAGAATTTATTGAGTTGTTAAATGACGATCTTAGAACTGAAAAATTTAAAGCCTTCAAGAGTTCTCTATTTGAAGAGGATTGCATGTTGGTCCAATGGGACAAAGACTCGAAAATTCGTAATCCAGAAAAACCAAAGATTTCAGACACTTATCACTCTGACATCTGTGACGCTGTACTGTATGCTTGGAGGGAATGCCGTCATTATCTATCTGAAAAGCCAAAAGAACAGCCGGAACAAGGAACAGACGCTTATATGAAGGAATTAGAAGTGAAAGAAGCTGAAGAATGTGAAGAACGTAAAAGAGACCCATATGCGTTTGAATTGGAAAAATTATATGAAGAGGACATGGATGAGTTAGCTAATATAATAGATGAACAATAAGAGGTAAGCATGTTAGAAAACATAGAGGATATAAAGTTATTTATTGAATGGTGTAAGGAAAATAAAGTAAAATCCTTTAAATTCAATAATATTCAGTTCGAGTTATCTGAGTTAAGTTTTGTTGAGAGTGTAGAAGGTTACGCAGACAAACTTCAAACCGCAATGGATGAATCAAAATTTGAAAAACAACAACAGGACCAAGAGGATGAAGAACTTCTTTTTTGGTCTTCAGGTAGATAGGGCTTTATATGTACGAAGAAATTAATGGAAATCGGTGGTGGACCGCTACAAAAAACGACCTATATCAAGAGTTATTTGCCTTTGTTTCTGCCCTTCAAAGTAGGCAAGCATATAGAACAGCAGATAATCTTAAGTATGCAAAATTATATGGAAATTACGATTTAAGTGGTTTAGACCTAGTAAATTATTCTAGAGTTGAAACCTCTTACAATACTGTAAATAGAGTTACTTTAAACATAGTACAATCTATGATTGATACAGTAGTATCAAAAATTACCAAAAACAAACCTAAAGCTACATTTTTGACTTCAGGGGGTGATTTCAGTCTTCAGTCTAAAGCACAAAAATTAACAAAATTTGTTGAAGGTATTTTTGCATACTCAGAGTTTTATGACAAAGCTTCACTAGCTTTTACAGATGCTTGTATTTTTGGTACAGGTTGTCTTAAAGTTTATGTAGAAAAAGGGCAGATAAAAGTAGAAAAAGTATTTATAGAAGAGATAAAGGTAGATGATATAGAATGTTACTATGCAAAACCTAGGCAAATGCATCAAGAAAAATACATTCACAAAGATGTTCTTAAACAGATGTTTCCTGCTAAAGCTAAAGAAATAGAAGTAGCTAGTAGTATAGATTCTACTGGACAAGATAGTTACATGGGTGATTTGAAAGAAATGGTAAAAGTCGTAGAGTCTTGGCACTTATCCTCCGGCTCTAAAGCAAAAGATGGAAAACACTCTATTTGCGTATCTAATGCTACTTTATTTGAAGAAAATTATTATAAAGAGTATTTTCCATTTGTATTTTTTAGATGGAACGTAAGACCTGTAGGATTTTTTGGTCAAGGTCTAGCGGAGCAGTTACAAGGTTTACAGCTTGAGATAAACAAAACTTTAAGAACTATACAAGTTTCAATGCACTTGGTATCTGTACCCAAGTTACTAGTAGAAGCAAGTTCTAAAATTGTTTCTTCTCATTTAAACAATAGAATTGGTGGAGTCATTAAGTATGCAGGAACTCCTCCTAGTTATGCCCCTCTTGGTGGTATTCCTCCTGAATTATTTTCTCACGTAGATAGATTATATTCTAGAGCTTACGAAATTGCAGGAGTATCTCAACTTTCAGCTCAATCTATTAAACCTGCTGGGTTGGATTCTGGTAAAGCCCTAAGAACCTTTAATGACTTAGAAACTGAAAGGTTTATGTCAGTAGCTAAAAGATACGAAAAAGCTTTTATGGATGCTGCTGAAATTATGATAGACATGGCTAAAGACATTTATGAAAAGAACGAAGACTTTGGAGTTAAAACAACTGATAATAAGTTTGTAGAAACTATAAAGTGGAAAGACGTAAACATGGATGCAGACAAGTATATGATGCAAATATTCCCAACGTCTGCCCTGTCTAGCACTCCAGCGGCTAGATTAGCCGATGTTCAAGACATGTTAACAGCAGGATTTATAGGAAAAGAACAAGCTATTAGCTTATTAGATTTTCCTGACCTAGAGTCTGAAATGGACCTTTTGACTTCAGATAATAAAAATCTTGAAAAACTTATAGAAACAATGGTCCATGAGGGTAAGTATTTTCCACCTGAACCGTACCAAAACCTTGAAAACGCCATAAGAAAGGTACAACAAGCGTATCTAATGTATCGTATGAGAAATGCGCCTGAAGACCGTCTTGAACTACTGCGTCAATATATGGAGGATTGCCAAGCTCTATTAATGAAGTCTAACATGCCAGAGCAAACCCCTGAACAACTATCTGAAAAACTAGCTATGATGGGACAAGATGCAATGGCGGAGCAAGTTAAAGACGAAACTCCTCCACCAAACATGGTATTGCCAGAGGAGCAAATGCCTCCAATGCCAGAGGAAGAAGTAGTAGAAGAACAAGTACAAGAAGAAGAAGTAGTAGACGAATAATAATAAGAAAACAATAGTAGACCAATGGTCGGGTTTAACCCAACAAGTAAGGAGAATTTTATGTCAGAGAACCATGCAGAATTAAACGATGTAGTAGTAAATCAAACTGAGGGAGCAGAAAATTATGACTCTTCAGTTCAATATGATGACTCAGATTATGCCGCAAACAGCTATGATGAGGCTCCTTCAGGAGAAGAAGAAGGTTCTAGTCAGGATAGATTTGCTTCAAAATTTGCTGCACTAAGCAGAAAAGAGAAGGCTTTAAGAGATAAAGAAGCTGATTATCAATCAAAATTTGAAGACATGGAAAGAAGGTTAGCAGAGTACGAAGCTAAAAACAAAGAGCCAGAAGTAGATTGGGAGCAATTATTAAGAAGAGACCCTCTTAAAGCTTTAGAGGAAGTAGGTCTAGGCTATGATAAGTTAACTGAATTAGCCCTAAACGATGGAAAACTCACACCCGATATGCAATTAGCGGCTATGAGAGAAGAAATTGAAAGTGACTATAGAAGAAAATTTGAGGAGTTAGAAGGTAGATTAACAGAGAAAGAGCAAGCTGAACAAGAAGCTTACTATGATTCTGTCCAAGAAAATTTTCACAATGAGATAAATAATTTTGTAGAGCAAAACCAAGACAAGTATGAACTAATAGAAGCCAGTCAAGCAAACACATTAGTTTTTGACGTAATAGAAGAACATTATAATGAAACTGGTAGAGTATTAGACATAGGAGAAGCTGCCGATGCAGTGGAAAGTTATTTAGAAGAAGAAGCTGGAAAGTTAATGAAGCTCAAAAAAATAAGTTCAAGGTTAGGTGTTGACCCAAGAGAGTTAGAAGAATTAGAGCAAGTTACGTTGTCCAACGACCACTCCGCACAAGTGCAATATGACGGTGCTAGTAGATTGTTATCAGAAGAAGAGAGTAAGGCTAGAGCAGCCAAAATGTTACAATGGGATAATTAATAACTAAGCTTAAACTTAAGGAGTTTTAAAATGGCTTTAAATATGACAACTTTTGCTGCGGCTCTAAAGCAGCATTATACAAATGAAAGAGTTGAAAACATGGTCTACAAGGATAATCCATTTCTTGCCATGATTTCAAAATATGAACAATTCGGTGGTGAAAACCTGAAGCTTCCTATCAAGTATGGGATTCCTCAAGGTCGTTCAGCTACCTTTTCCGATGCTCAAGCTAATAAGACTAACACTCAGCTTAAAGCATTTTTACTTACCAGAGTATCTGATTATTCTCTAGCTTCTATCGCTAATGAAACTATCGAAGCTTCTAAAGGTAATGCGAATGCATTCATGGAAGCTGCTACTACTGAAATTGATGGTGCTATTGAATCTGCTACTCGGTCTCTAGCTATTGGTCTCTTTGGAGATGGTGGTGGTTCTATTGGTCAACTTTTAGCTGACCCTGCTACAGGTACTACTTTTACTCTTAAAGAAACAGAAGACGTTACTAACTTTGAAGTTGGTATGCAAGTCGCTGCTTATACTGCTGCTACTGGTGGTACTGTAAGGTCTGGTGGTGCTAGAACTATTGACGCTGTTAACCGAGACACTGGTGTTATCACAGTTTCCACAGCTATAGACGCTGCTTGGGCAATTAATGACTACATCGTTCCTGAAGGAGATTACGATCTTAAGATTAAAGGTCTTAATGCTTGGGTTCCTTCTAGTGCTCCTGGTTCTACTGATTCTTTCTTTGGTGTTAATAGAAGTTCAGACGCTACTCGTTTAGGTGGTATTCGTTTTGATGCTTCTTCACTTCCACTAGAAGAAGGTTTAATCGGTGCTGCTGCTAGAGTTGCTAGAGAAGGTGGAAAGCCTGATGTTTGTTTCGTTAACTACTCAGCATTTGCTGATTTAGAAAAAGCTTTAGGTTCTAAGGTTTCTTACGTTGATGAAAAAGTAAATCCTGAAGTTGGTTTTAGAGGTATTTTAATTCACGGACCTAGAGGACCTATTAAAATAATACCTGATCAAAACTGTCCTCCAAATGTAGCTTTCATGCTTCAAATGGATGTTTGGAAACTTTACTCTCTTGGTAAAGCTCCAAAGATTTTAGACTCAGACGGTCTTAAGTTCCTAAGAGATTCTACTGCTGACTCTGTTGAAGTTAGAGTTGGTTACTACGCTCAGTTAGGGTGTAGAGGTCCTGGGTACAATGTTAGGGTTGCATTAGCATAATTTAAATAATGGGGAAGCCTTTCGGGGCTTCTCTTTTTTTGTCACGCTGCGTGTTGTATGACACTCAGACTAAAGGAGAAATAAAATGGCAAACAGAAGTTTTAACAGGCTACAAGCCTTAGATAAAGAAATAAAAATAATTCATGGTCAGTTTGAGACTGATAGTACTGCTTCATCCTCAACTTCACTACTAACTAATTCAAAAAGTGTTGGTGTTAAAAGTGTACTTAGAGTAGGTGCTGGACATTTTAGGATTATTCTTGGAGTCCCAGGAACTGCTGACGGGGTAGTTGATAAGTATAGTCATTTTTTTGGTGCTTACTTTGATATTCAAAAAAGTACAGCTATTGGTTCTACTGCTGGTGGAGTAGGTTTTCAACTACAAGGTGCTCCAACTGTCTCTACTGATGGTCAGATTGATTTTTTTACTTTAAAGTCTAATGGTGATGAAGCTGACCCAGGTGATAGTGAAACAATTCACTTCATGGTTGTTCTTAAAAACTCTGCCCTTCCAGGTATAGGTGTTTAAAGGAGTAAATCATGATTATGATGGGTCCTAAAAAAGACAAAGGGGCTATGATCGTTTCCATAATGGAAAAGTTTAAAAAACCTAGCCGTTATGAAGAAGGTAAAAAGTCCAACGAAGACTTGATGGAAAAAGGTGGACACGATTCTGTCTACGAACACTACAAGCCAGAAGTAGATGCTATCTTTGAAGCTCTTGGAGAGTCTGATAAAGAAAAGTTTTCTAAGGCTCTAAAAGGATTTATAATGAAGTGTGTTTCTAAAGAAGAAGAAAAAGAAGACAAATACTAGGGGAGCTTCGGCTCTCCTTTTTTTGGGGGTTGTATGGCTAATGTAACTATCGCAACTCTTATGTCTAGGTCTAGGCAAAGAGCCGATATGGAAAATAACAACTTTGTGCAAGACTCAGAGTTGGTTAATTATATAAATTCAGGTATTGCGGAGTTACATGACATACTAATTCAAGAGTATGGACAAGATTACTATGTCTCGTCTAAAGAATTTAACACAGCAGCGGATAAAGATACTTATCCTATAAATGATTCTACTTCTACTGAAAATATAAACATTTCAAATTTTTATAAATTACGTGGAATAGATGCTAAGATAAACGGAAATGATTGGTTTACTCTTCAACCTTTTAATTTTAATGAAAGAAACATATTTCAAAATTGGGGTTCTTGGAGTCTTTTAGGTTTAACTAATGTTAGATACAGAATGGTAGGAAGTAGTATAGTTTTTACTCCTATGCCAGATAGTGCTACAGCAGTTAAAATTTGGTACATTCCCCAAGCAGTTCAGTTTACATCTAGTACAGATACAGATACAAAATGGGATGATATAAACGGATACTCTGAATATGTAATTGTATTTGCAGCTATTCGTATGATGCAAAAAGAAGAAAGTAATGTTCAAATCTTGTTAGCTCAACAAGGTGATTTAAGAAAAAGAATTACAGACGCAGCAGCAAATAGAGATGCTGATAATCCATTAACGGTAACGGATATTTATATGTCTAATAATAGATTTTGGTACACTAGGAGTACAAGTTGACAAAAAAGACATATAAAAAACTTTATATTAATCCTCAAGACCCTTTGGCTGGAGTTTTAAATTCAGTTCAAGATCAAATTGAGCAAAGTGTAACTCCCATAGCTGAGTCTGAAATAGTTGATGGAAACCTTATAAAAGAAATAGATTTAACAACTGGTGCAGATAATTTAATAGAGCACAAACTAGGTAGAGAGCCGCTAGGTTGGATAGTAGTTAGAAAGTTTGCGGCTGTAGACATTTACGAGTCCTTAACAGACTCAAGTGGTAGTTCTTATGATAGAAAGAAATTTATTAATTTTCAAGTAGGAACAAATATGACAGACGTTCACTTTTGGATATTTTAGGATAAATTATGGCTTTAACATCTACAACAACTTATATGAGCTTAGTTCTCCCAACTCCAGGGGAACAGCTAGGTCCTACATGGGCTAACAATATTAATACTGCCTTAACTGCAATCGATAGTCATGATCACAGTTCAGGAAAAGGCGCATCAATTGGGGTAGCTGGTATAACAATAGACGGTAGTTTAGATTTTAAACCTGGAACTACAGCTTACCCAGTTATAAACCCTAGTTATCTTTCTTTTACTAATAATGGAACTGCTTTTGCTGCATCTTTGGCTCTTAGGTTATATTCTGCTACTAATAATGGAGAACTATATTGGAATGATAATAATGGAAACCAAGTTCCAATCACTGCTGGTGGGGTTATAAATGCTTCTGGAGTTCAAGCTAACAGGTTTGCCCTTAACACTACTGTATTTACAGGAGCAGGTGCTCATGCTATAACGGAAGCTGATGGTTTCTCAGTTTATTTAATAGACTCATCTACTGCTGCTCCTGTTGTTACACTACCCGATGTAGGAACTACCCCAGGTAGATTTTTTACAATTAAGGATACCTCTGGAACGGCTGCAACATATAACATAACTGTTAATGTTAAAACTTCAGCTTCAGAAGTAGCAGACGGAGCTACTTCTTATGTAATATCATCTAACTATGGCTCAGCAACATTTATCAGTAGAGGAAATTCAGTTAACTGGTATGTAGTTTAGGAGTAGGCATGGCTTTAAATAAACAAAATGTGCCTTTTTCCTTGAATCAAGGCATAAATACTAAAGTAGATCCCAAGCAGTTACCGTTTGGCTCTTTTACTCGTCTTGAAAATGTAGTATTTGATAAAGAAGACGAGTTAAATAAAAGAAATGGTTATGATGAACTTTCAAATTTAGGAGTTGGAAACACTAGTTTACAACCATTAATAGGTATTTCAAAATTTAGAAACCAACCTATAAGAATATCGAAAGATCAAGTTTATTCATATGCTCAAAGTAGTCAGGTGTGGAACAGCGAAGGAAGTTATGATACTGTAGTTCCTGAATCTAACAGAATAGTAAGAAACGGTAGAGAACAAGAAGACGTAAAATGTACTTATGTAAACAATTACCAAGTTTTTACTTATATGGAAGCAGGAGCTATGAAAATTTCAGTATTAGATGAACTTACTGAAAATTACATACTTTACAATCAAACTGTACCAGACGTACCCTCAGGAACTAACACTGTAGATAAATTAAACATAGCAACATTTGAAAAAAACATATGGCTTTCTTTTGTAGAAACTAATTCTGGTGGAACAGCAGCTACTTTAAAATATAAAGAATTTGATTTAAATGGACACATAGTAGACGGTTTAGAAATTGACAGTGGAACAGACGCATCTCCTTCTGGAGGAAAAGCTTTTGGTGCTACTCAAACTATTGCTACTGTAGAAATATCCTCAGGAAGTGGGTTATATGATATTCTTGCTGTAACTAATTCATTGGTTTTTGGTTATCATGATGACACAGCAAATGAATTAAAATTTAAGTATATAAACAAATCAAAAGAATTATCAGCAGCTATAGACCCTTTTAGTACAGCCGTAGTTTGTGCTAATGCTATAGACTTAAATGCTACGCCACTTGGTCTTGTAACAGTTTGTGCTGTAGATAATAATAATTTGGTAAAAGTTGGTGTAATATCAAGTACAGTCGATCGGGTCAAAGACATAGCTACAGCAGAAGACGTATCTAGTACAGGTACAGCAACAAATGCAGTAGGAAGTACAAATGTTACCTCTGCTACAATAGACGGTCTTAGTATAGACATTTTTTATCAAGTTAATCAAACAAACCCATATTTATACACTATTAGCACAGGAACAAGTGCAGCTAGTACAGTAGCAACAGACCGCTATACTTGGAACATGTCTTATATTAGAAAAAAAACTTATACTTTAGCTACTTCTACTTTTAGTGCAGCAACAGACATAGCAAGAGGTGTTGGATTAGCTTCAAAAGGTTTTAGTCAGGATATTAATAATTATATAAATGTTATAAGAGAATCTTTTCTACACGCAACATATTATACTATGAAATCTGATGGCTCTGTTCAAGCTAAAATTAGTCAAGGGTCAGCAGGTCCGTTGTTAAATACAACTAGAAAAAGAGCCGATGATAGTACAGGTTTTTACAATCATAGCACAGCAAACGCTAATGCAGTTTATAGAGTAGCGGCTTTAGGTAGAGTTCCAGAAATAGATAGTGAAAAGTTTTTATTTGTAAATAGTATTCAAGGAAAACTTTTAAGTGGTACAACAGGTACTACCTCATATTATTCTTTATATGGCGTAAACGCTACTGTTCTTAATTTTAGTAATACAATAGCTAGTCAAACAGCCGAATTAGGAGATAATTTACATTTTGGTGGTGGACAGTTAAAAGCCTATGATGGAAATGTTCTTGTAGAAGAAAGTTTTAATTTTCCACCTAACACTTTAACAAAAGTAGACTCTGCTGCTTCTACAGCAGGTAGTCCTGCGTTTCCTAAACATTCTACAATTACCAATACTTGGTTGTGGAAAGCTATTTATTCTTGGACAGACGCTCAAGGAAATGTTCATAGGTCAGGTGTTTCTGATCAACTTGAACTTAGTATTGCTTCTACAGCAACAGGAACAGGGTTAGATTATGTAGATGTAAAAATACCTCCTATAGATTTAACACAAAAAATTAATGTTTACCTAGAGTTATATCGGACAGGTGCAGGTGGAACTATTTTTTATAGAGTAAATGCAGATAATTATAATACTTCTACAGCAGCAGGGGAAGGTTTAAGGCAGACATTTTTACCCATTGAAAACTCTACTAGTGCAGACATGATAGTGTTTAGAGATAATTCAAAAGATGATGATATTACGGCTAATGAAGTTCTTTATACAACTGGAGGTATTTTAGAAAATACAAGTCCCCCTTCTAATGCAATTGTAGGAGAGTTTAAAAACCGATTATTTTTAGCAGGGTTAGAAAACAAATTAGAAATAAGATACTCAAAAATTTTAAGTGAAAGAGTAGGAGTAGAGTTTAATGATACTTTATTTATCCTTGTACCTCAATTGGGGGGAGATGTAATAGCCTTAAAAGGAATGGACGATAAATTAATTATATTTAAGAATAACTCTATTTATTTTATGGCAGGAGATGGACCTAACAATCTTGGTCAACAAGATACATTTAGTCAACCACAACTTATTTCTTCCGATGTGGGTTGCGAAAATAAAAATAGTATAGTATTATCTCCACAAGGATTGTTTTTTAAATCTAATAAAGGTATTTTTAGACTTTCTAGGTCATTAGGGTTATCTTATATAGGTGCTCCTATAGAAGACTTTAATGATTTGACTATTAAGAAAGCAGACCTATTAGCTAGGAAAAACGAAGTAAGGTTTTTGACAGATGGAGAATGTTTAGTTTATAACTACTATAGAGGTTTTTGGACTACATTTACTAATCATGAGGGAGAAGGTTCAGTAGTCATAAACGATGATTATTATTATGTTAAATCAGACGCTAACGGTAATAAGTTATTTAAACAAAGTTATACCAACTATGATGATGGTGGTGCTCCTATAAACATGGCATTACAAACAGGGTGGATGAACCCTATAGCTGCTCAAAGTGCTATTCGAGTTTATAGAATGATGATTTTAGGAGATTATTACACTCCTCATAGAATTAAGGTAAGTGTAGCCTATGACTACGATGATACTTACGTAGACACATCTATAATAGATGTTACAAGTTATACTGAAATTTATGCTTATGGAGACCCAGGAGTTAAGACAGATTCTACAGGTGCGATAGATAAAGGATATTATGGAGACCCAGGTGGAACTACTGGAGACTACACAACTGCAATAGCCTATGGTGGCAAAGATGTTATGCAGTATCAAATGAGAGTTAATTTTAGTAGACAAAAATGTGAAGCTATGAAAATTAAAATAGAAACTTTACAAGAAGCAGGACAAATAGGAAGAGGTGTAAACCTATCTCAACTGCTGTTTACTGCTGGTTCTAAGGGTACAGACTACAAAATTAAACAGGGTAGAATATTTACAACAGGTACAAATAGCTAATTATATTAAATGGACAAGGAGTGAAATATGTCTATGTGGAATGATTATTTTAAAGAAACATTAAATTTAGAAGTATTAGAGGATGAAAAAGGTTTTACAGCATATGAAGTGGGTGACAATAATATCCATTTTCATCATGTTTATGTTAAACCAGAATTTAGGAGAACAGAATTGGCTTTAGATCGTTTAAAAGAATATTATAAAATAGCTAAAAGTCACAATAAGGACATACTTACAATGACTGTTGATTTAAATTCAAATCTAGCAAATGATAATTTATCAAGATACTTAAGGGGTGGAGCAGTAGTTTACGACACTAAATTTCCCTACATTTATTTATTACTCCGATTAGAGGACATAAGGATTTAACATGAGACTAATAGGAAAAAAACTTTATAGAGTAGGACCTCTAAAATGCTTTAAAGGTGGCGGTGGTGGTGTGCCTTCTGCTGGGCATAATTCGGCAATGCAAAGTATGCAGATGGCGAAAATAAAAAAACTGGAAGACGAAAAAAAAGCTAGGGAAGCAGCAGCCAAGTCTAAAAAAGCACAAGAACTTGCAGCAGAAAAAAAAGGCATGAAAGAAGCTTTTCTTACTAAACAAGAAGGTCGTGGTCCTCAAGCAGCAATGAGAAAACGCCAAGAAGGTACTTTAGATGCTATGGCTCAATCTAGAAAGGATATTCAATCTGGAGCCGCTGCTAGAAGAGGAGCCGAAGCTGGTCTTAGAGCACAAATGGCAGGAGCAGGAGCTAGACCTGGAGGAGCAGCAGGAAAAAGAGCCTTAGGTAGAGCAGCAGAAGCAGGAGTCATGGGTGCAGGTGCTCAAGCAGCAGGTTCAGCAGCTCAAGCAGCACAAATGGCAGGTCGAGAAGGTCAAATGATGGGTCAAATCAGAGGAGCAGACATAGGGGTTGCAAGAGGAGACCAAAGGGCTGCTGCATCTTATTATACAAAATTAATGGGTCAAAGACTAGCTAGAGAAGGAATGAAGTCAAACATTGAAGCTGCCAGAGCAGGACAATCTAGATGTTTTGGTGGAGAAACTAAAGTATCAACTCCTTCTGGTCAAGTTTATATAAAAGACATTAAAGTAGGTGATGAAGTTTTAAGTTTTGACGATGAAGGTCAAATCTCAGTTAACGTAGTCAGTAAAGTTCATGAACATGAGCCTGGAGACATTTATAAATTATCTTACTGGGGTGGGGAAGTTTTAATAACTCCTAATCATTGGTTATTAGAAGCTGGAAATACTTTTTTACAAGCCGATATGCTACACACAGACCACTGTCTTGTAGATGAGGAAGGAAATTTTAGACCTGTTAAATCTTTTGAATTTTATGAAAAAGATAAAACTTATAATCTTACAGTAGAAAAAGATCACACTTATATTGCTAATGGCATAAGAGTTCACAATGGCGGTGGTGGTAAAGCCAAAGGTGGAGCTATCTATAAAAAGTACAACAAGGGTGGAGAATATCCTAGAAAACAAGGAAAAGTAGAAGGACCTGGAACTGAAGAGTCTGATTCTATAAAAGCTAAACTTTCCGATGGTGAGTTTGTAGTTAACTCTGCTACTGTCAGGGGTTTAGGAAAAGCTATGGGTGCTGAAGGAAAGAAAGATAGTAGAGAAAAAGGTTCATCATTTTTATATAAACTACAAGCTAAGTATGGTAAAAAAGAAGACGTAGGTAGAAACCTTGCTCTAGGTGGTATGGAAGCAGGTGGTGCTATGTTTACCGGAGCAGAAATGGGTAAACTAGCTTCTGATATAGCTGCTACAGGTGCTCTAGGTAAGGGAATGAAAACTGTAGGCTCAGCCGCAAGTGCTGGGTTTAAAGCGTCTGAAGACATAGCAGATAAAGAAAAAGCTGCAGCTAAGGCGGCTAAAGCAGAAGAGAGGGCAGAAGACGATGATTTTTTAAGAGAAGAAAAGATGAAAGAAATGATAAAGAAAGAGGGAGGTCCTGAAGCTAAAGGTTTAAGGGAAACTCGCTCACTTATGAAAAAAGCTGGAGGAGGTGTTATTCACACTCCAGTAAAAGCTCAACCAGAGGATGTTCTTAAGAAAAGAAAAGCTATGGGTGGAGAAGTAGAATATAAGAAAGGTGGGTGGATACAAGGTGCTGTTAAAAAACCAGGAGCCTTAAGAGCTATAGCCAAAAAAGATAAACTAATTAAAGGTGATGAAAAACTATCTGCTTCTGATTTAAATAAACTAGCTGCTAAAGCTAAGAAAAATGATGATAGTTTGTTATCTAAAAGAGTCAACCTTGCTAAAACTTTTGCCAAGATGCGTAAAGCTAAAGGTGGAGTAATAGAATACCATAAAGGTGGAGAATCAAAAGAAAAAGCAGAAATTATTAAAGAATTAAACAAAGCTTCAAAAATGCATAAAGGTCAAGCTGAACGGTTAAAGAAATTAAGCTTGAAACATGGAGGAGGCGTTAAAGCAAAACGTAAATACAGAGAAGCCATAGGTTGGGAAGCTGATAAAATATTTGACAAAAAGGTAGAAAAAGATTATAAAGAAGGTCATACTGGGTACAAAAACTACAAAGGAGAGAAGTCCGTAGCTCCTAGAGAAATGTTTTTAGGTGGTTTGATGAAATCACCATTAGGTAAAGCTTTGGTTGTAGGTGGTTTAACTGCTGCTACAGGTGGTCTTGGTGCTGCTGTAGCTGGTAAAGCTATGGCTGCTGGAGCTGCTGGAGCTGCTAAAACGGCTGCCGCTTCAGGGGCATTAGCTGGAGCACAGCAACATGCTGCAAATAAAGCACAAGAAGAACAAAGACAACAACAAAACAAACAAATGGTTGCTGAAGCTGGTATGAAATCCGCACAGCAACAGGCTGGAAAAGGTATGAGCATGGTCAAAGATGAGAGCATGTCAGGAGGCTTTGAGAAAGGTGGAAAGGTTAAGAAAGATCATCCTCATAAAAAATACTTAGAAGACTTAGATAAGTTTATGGCTAGTCAGTTTCCAAAAGGAAAAAAAGTTGAAGTTGATGCAGAAAAGAAATCATGGAAAGCTATAGGGGATAAGAAAGGGTCTATTGAACCTGTAAAGCTTAAAAAAGGAGACTCAAAAGAAAGAGCTGAATTACTTGCTTATTTAGATAAATATTTTCCAGATTATAAGGATATTTATAAAAAAGGATATAGAATTTCTACAGAAAAACTTAAAGAATTAGCAGAAGGTCCTGGTAGAAAAGAGGAAATGAAAGAAGCTAAACAAAAATTTCATGAAAGAGAAAAGCCTGAACTTCTTGAAGTAGCTAAAGAAAAATTATTAGAAAAAAGAAAAAAAATGGATAGTGACCCTGATTTTAAAAAATTTAGAGAGCTTCAGAAAAAAGGAAAACAATTAGAAAAAGATGAAAAGTTAGAAAAAAAATGGGCTGAACATGCTAAAGCTAGAGAAAAATACGAACGTGATTTGGAGATGGAAGAAGCTTATAAGAAGAGGCATATAAGAGAAAGACCTGAAAGCATGGACGTAGCTGAAGAAAAGTTTAAAGAAAAAGAAAAAGAGTTTAGAAGTCCTGAATATCAAGAAATGTTAGAACTTGAGAAATTGGGCAAAGAACAAGAACAAGAAGAAAAAACCTTAGCTAAAGAACTTAAAAAAAGAAAGGCAGGTCAAAGGTTAGATACAATTTTAAGGTTAGATGAAAGAGAAACACCTGAAGGTCAAAGTGACGAAAGAGTTTTAGAAAGATTTAAAGAAGAAGAAAAATTCTTTAGAAGTCCTGAAGGTCAAGAAATGTTAAAACTTGAGAAAAAAGGTAAGGAATTAGAAAAGAAAGAAAAAGAACTAAAGAGAATGTTCAAACAAGAAGCTTCTAAAAAAATTCATAGTGGTAAACTAGTTCCTACTGGTAAAGGAAAAAATGTTGGTGTTAGAAAACAAACTGTTGAAGAAGCTGATTTTGAACGCTCTGTAAAAGACCCTAAGGCTAGAAAGTTTTTAATAGAACAAGGTAAATTAGACTTTAAGGATATGACTCCTAAAGAAAAGTTTGCTCAAAGGGCTAAAGAAAGGGCTGAACGAGATGATGTTGAAGCAAAAGACTATGAAAAGAAAACAGGATTTTTTAGTAAACTAGGAGACCGTTTTAAAACTGGAGAATTGTTTGGTAGTTCAAAGGATATCCTTGCAGCTAAAAGAAAACTTAAAGATAAAGAACAGGCTGAACGTGAAAAATCAGGAGAAGACTTTGAAGCTAAAAAAGCTTTACAAGACCAGAAAATAAAAGATAGGAAAAGATTAATAGAAGCTGATAGTCCAGATAAAGTAGGAGTACTACAGAGGTTGAAAAAACCAAAACCTGTTGTGGCTCCTGAAGCTAAAGAAAATTTAAAACAAGTAAAAGATGTTAAAGACAGTGTAGATTCAAAAACTAAGGGAATGTCTTCAAAAGACAAGTGGAACATAGGACTAGCCATAGGTAAGGCTGCACTTCAAGCAAGACAACAACAGTTAGCTGCAAAAGAAGCTAGAGAAGCTGCGAACAGAAATTTAATGACTCAAGCTCGTATGCAATCAGCATCCCAACTTGGAGCAACAGGTAGACAGTTAATGGCTTCTGGACCTGGATTTCAAATGGGTGGAAGCGTTAAACCTGGAAAAAAAGAAATGATGAAACAAGCTTCTGGAGCAGGTTTTAAGAAAGGTGGAAAACTTAGTTTTAAAGAAATTCTTAAAAAGAAAAGAATGAGGTAATAACATGAACAGGAGAGTTATAGATGTTCAAAGCGATTTTAATTTTTGTATTATTATGGAGTACAGCAATGGCTGATTTAAAAAAAAGAAATAAAAAACTTGCTGCTGAAATGAGTGAAGGAGCTAGAGCTGAAGCTAGAGAAGACAAAGCTGCGAGAAGAGTTGAATTATCAGAAGAACTTAGAAGAGTTAAAGGTCTTGCGGCTAAAACTTATAAACAAAAAGAAAACAATTACTATGGATATGAAGGAATATTGGAAAAATATGGTGACTTACTAACTGACACACAAAAAAAAGCAGTAAAAGCTAAAATAAAAAAATATGATGACCAATTAAATAAACTGGCTAAAGGTTTGGAATGGAAAACAGGAAAAGCTCATGAACGAGAAATGAATGTTATAGAGGACGAAGATAAAAGAGCTAAAGTAGAAGACTTACTTACTAGATGGTTTAAAAGTAAAGGAAAAAAAGTTCCCAGTTTTAAAAAAGGTAAGGGTTTTGTTACTAGTAGGTTTAGACAATTTTTGGGAAGTAAGCGTCATAAAAAATATGGAGCTATAGATTTTGATGTTGCTGGACTGGGAACTAAAGCAGACCAACAAGATTTTATAAACTTTGCTATACAAAACGGTGCTACTGTTATTGATGAAAAATTTGCTATCTCTCAAAAAAGAAAAACAGGAGATAGAAATGTATTTCATGTAGATTTTAAACCTGGAGGAGGTAAGTTAATACAAGAAATACCTCAAGGTGGAACATTTCAAGGTGACAACACTATTCCAAGAAACAAAAGAAAATGGCAAGGTCCTGATATGGGACACTTTACAACAGTCAAACCAGGGGAAGAAAGTTACGGTGGCTTCATAGCACCTGGAGCTTCTACAAGAAGAAGAGAACGTCCTGCTTCAGAAGTGGAAGTAGAAGTAGAAGTAGACAGTAAATTTAAAATACCCAAGAAAAAAGCTGAAATACGTGCGTGGATGAAAAAAAATAATTATACAGCTAGGGATTTAGAAAAACCAGGAAGTCTACCTGGGGAAAAACCAAAGTATTATCATCCTGGGGATGTTGTACCTCATCTTAAAAAACCAGAAGACAAACCAGGAATTGAACAAACTGAAAGAGAGATAATAGAAGAAACAATAAAGAAAAAACCTTTAGCTCCTAAGAAGAAAGTTAAACCTCTTATAGAAGACACTGGTGATGCAAGCTATGCTGAAGAGGTTTATAGAAGAGACCAACAAAGAGACCTTGGTTCAATAAGATCAGGGGAGTTTGGTGTTGGACCTGAAGAAGGAAATAGACTTTCTCCTGCAGAGGTAAAGTCTATTAATGCAGACGAACCTGCTCAATTAATGAACATGCAACAACAAATTCAACAACCTGAACAAACTGAAGACATATTAGATGTAAGTGTAAGCCAAATGGGAGTACAACCTGCTGCTGCTCCTCCTATTAATCAACCTGGATTTGAAGGAGCTGGTGAAGGAGCACCTGGACAATTAACTGAAAGACCAACTATGGTGGCAAAAAAAGGTGGAGAAGTTAAAGAATATCAATTAGGGGATATGGTTGAAGGTCCACAAATGCTAACAAAAGGTGAAGCAGGTGGTGATATAAAACCTGATATAGACCCTAGAGAAAGTGAAGTTGGAATAGAAGGAGCACCAAAAGGTGCGCAGGAAGAAGTTACTCAGGAACAAATAGAAGAAGTTAAGGAAAAATTTCCAGAAGAAGTTAATAAACTTGCTTCCATGCCTTCAGCACAAGAAGGAATGCAGCAAGAAGCTGTGACTGGGCTTGACCAAGACATTTATCAAAAAGACACTGTAGCTATACAAAGTCACCTAGATGATATTAGAAGTGGTAGAAATGTAGAGGAAGCTAGAGCCGCATTAGCTCAATACCCTGTTGAACAATTAGCAGAGTTTAGAGATGTTCGTACTTCTCCTGCTGTTCCATTACCTGGTGCTCAAACACCTCCTGATAGACTAGAGTTACAAAAAGCTCAAGGTCAAGCAAAACAATTAGCTGCTCAAAGCGCAGTAGGTATTCCAAATCCTGAGACTCTTGCTCAAACTATGCAGCTTCAAAAACAAGAACAACAAGCTGCTTCTTCTGGCATAGACCAGTTAATGCAACAAGATTTGGAGCTTAAAAAAAGATTAAACGAAGAATTAAATAGAGCACATCAAGCAGAAAAAGACATAAGAAAGGTAGAGCCTAATCAGTTCTTTCACAGCATGTCTACTCCTGCTAAGATAGCAGCTTCCATAGGAATGTTAGTAGCAGGGTTTGGTTCTCAAACTGCTCAAGGAGTTCAATCTGCATACAATATTATGAATGCAGCTATTCAACAAGACATGGATAATCAAAAATTAGACAGAGAACATCAATTAATAGTAGCTAAAGAAGCTAGGTCAAGAGCACAAGACGCTATTAATAAGTATAGTAAATTAGCTATGAGACCAGAAACTAAAGCTAAGCTAATGGAGTTAAAGCAAAAGTTAGAACAAGATAAAAATCTTTTAGAAGCTGCTAAACAAAAAGAAGTTACTAAAAAATTAATACTCAACGGAATATCAACTGGTAAAATAGCACACCTTAAACCTTGGATGAGAGACTTTTTATATAATAAGGAACAACAAAAAGAACAATTTAAATTAAGACAAGATTATGATAAAGAAGTAAAGGATACAAAAGCTTCTCCTATAGTAAGTGCTTATAGAAAACTACACAGTTTAGTTCACAATAATCCTAACCCAGGAGGTCAAGGGGATATTGCAATTGTATTTTCTTTTATGAAAATGCTTGACCCTAACTCTGTTGTTAGAGAAGGTGAATTTAAAACTGCTGAAAATGCAACACCTAGAGCAGTTCAGTTTGCTAGAGCTTGGAATAAGTTTTTTAATGGTGGTAGATTTGTAGAAGCAGATAGGAAAAAATTTGTTGATACTACAAGGTTAATTGTTGAACCTGCTTTGGCAGATTTAAAGTTTGTAAAAGACAGATACGTTAAAATTTCTCAAAGATACGGCTATCCACCTTCTTTAATAGTTGGTCCTTCAGTTAGCTGGGCTAATTTACCAGGTGGTAAGAGAGAATTAAGAATACAAAAAAGAATGAAGAAGGATGGTCTTACTAGAAAAGAAGCAGAAGCTATTGATAAAAGTATAACAAAGAGATAAAAATGGTAGACGAAGTTAAACCACCACAACAACCTTTTGAACAGTTTGAAGAATTGGAGCAACAAACTCCTAATTCTTTTGAGCAGTTTGAACAATTAGAATCTCAACGGTTTAACCAAGAACCTGTAGAAATGTCAGACGAAGAGTATGACAAGAAATTTACAGAAGAAATGGAACTGAGAGAGAAGTATGGTGGTGGTCTTGATGCTATAAGAGCTTTTTTTGAAAGAACTGCTGCCTCTTCTAGTTATGGAGCTTCAGACCCAGCATTAATTAAAGCTTTCGGACCTAAAATGAAAGAAGGTCTGAAGCACAGAAAAAGACTGGCTCCTACAGCTTCCGTATTAGGAGACATTGTTGGTATAGTAGGACCTATGTTTTTCTCTGGTGGTCTGTCTTTACTTGGAAAAGGTGCTCAGTTAGGTGGTAGAGGTGTAATAGCAGGAGCTAAATCTCTTGCTAAAAAAGGCTGGTTAGCTCCAGGTATGAAAGCCGCCGCTGCTACTGAAAAACTTACAGCTAAAGGTCTTCAGAGTCTCATAGGAGATAGAGTAAAAAAGAAAGTAGCTAAAGATGTTATAATAAAAGGTGTTTCTAAAGGAGCTGGAGCAGGTGTAGAAGCAGGTTTGTGGAACACAGGACAATTAGTATCTGAAAATGCCTTAGGAAATAAAGAATTTAATGCAGAAAATCTTTTAGCATATGGTGGAGAAGGTGCTCTTTGGGGGGGTTTGATAGGTGCAGGTTTTGGTATGGCTCCTTCCCTATTCAAAGGTGCAGTAGAAATAGTAGTTCCTAAAGTAAAAAATAACAAAATGGTAGGATGGGGAACTAAGAAAGTAAAAGATTGGAAAGAAAAATACGTTAGCGTAGAAAGAAACGCCTACCACATGGCAGGTGTTGACGATGTAGATTTTTCTAACTTACAAAAAGCTAATCCTGATATAATTAAAAACACTCCAAAAGTATTACAAAAAGTAGCCAAGGAAGAAGGTTTTGGTTATTTTGATGACTCTATTAAATTAAAAGAAGGTATAGATGTTTTTAAAAAGAAAACAGGTAGAAAGATAGGACAAACTTTAAATGCCATAGACGAATTAGACCAATCGTTTGGGGAAATTTATCCTACTAAATCTCAAGTAGCTTTAGAAATGGATTCTGCTTTAGTTAAACTTCAAGATAATCTTGTTGATGAATTTGGAAACGTATTACCTTCTAGTAAAAAACGTGCTCAATATGATGCAATAGAAAAAGTAAGAGAACAATTAGAACACAAACTAATTGACCCACAAAAGTACACCGCAAAAGGTTTGTACAAAATGAAAGTACAATACGATAAAGGTATTACTTTTCAGAAAGGTACTCATACTATAGGGGACGAAATTGATATAGTATTAGGGGATGTAGTTAGAAAACAGATTTATGGTTTAGCAGATAAAGCTCCTTTAGGTTTAGGAAATAGACTTAGAAAAGAAATGTTAGATTTTGCTACAGCCAGTGTCTATAATAGACATTTAGCAAAACACATAAAACACCCTAGAGGACAGTATGATTTTTTTAGAGACTTAACTTTAGGTGGTTTAGCCGCAGGTATGTTTGACATGGTAGGGCTTGCAGGTGTTGGTATTGGTCTCAGAGCTTTTAGTAAGTCAGATTTATTTAATAGGGTACAAGTATTAACAGGTGTAGAAACAGCTAATCAAGGTATAAATAAAACTATAAGAGATTCTGCAAAAGGGTTTTTATCTAAAAAGAATTTTAGTAAAGCAGCTAAACCAGTAAGTAAAAAAGTCTTAATGACTAGCCCTCTTTCTGTTTATAATCAACAGAAACCTAAAGATGAAATAGAGGCAATGCAAAATATTTCTGAAAATTTAAATGAAATTAAGGCAAAACCTTCTAAGCTAGGGGATATGTCTAAGAATGACCTTATAGATGTAGTAGCTCCTGAAACTTTTGGAGCTATGAAAGGAGTAGCAGGTAGAGCACTTGTATTTTTAGATTCAAAATTACCGTTAATGTTTAATGTAAATCCTTTGTTAAAAAAGAAATACAGACCTTCTACTCAAGAAGTTTATAAATTTAAAAAGTATTTAGAGGCTATTCAAAATCCAGTAAAAGTATTTAAAGAGTTTAGTAAAGGAAACATAAGTAGAGAAAGCATAGAAGCTATAAGTTTTGTTTACCCTGATATTTATGCAAGAATGAGAGCTGAAGTTATGAAAGACGTTCAGGCTAACCCAGATGCTATAGATTATAAACAAAGATTATTGTTAGGTACTCTATTAGATGCTCCTACTGATTTAGCTCTTATGCCAGAAAGTATTAAAACTTTACAACAATTTTACTCTGAAGCTGCTGTTTCTCAGTCAGGAGGTAAAATTCCTGTTACGGCTGCCAAAGAGATAAACATGGCTGACTCTGCTGCTACGCAGTTAGAAAAATTAAATAACCCTAAACTACAATAATAATAGGGATACAAGGGTAGAAACTAAGGGCTATAACCCTGCACTCATAAGGAGTTTTCAGTGGGCAGAAAGAATATTATCTATACTTACAAAATGCTAGACGGTATTGATCTAGACACAAGTGCCAACAGTTCAGCTACAGTTACCACAACAATTGATCATATGTCAATTAATATTGTATGGTCTGGTTCTACAGGAACTAACACAGGTGCCATAGTGGTACAAGGTACAAACAAAGACCCCGATGCTGCGGATTTTGTAGCAGCAGATTATTTTGATTTAACACTTTCTGGAGGAGCTGTAAACCTTACAGGTGCTTCAGGAGAACATGTTATAATATTTGATAAAATACCATTTAGAGCCATAAGGCTTGCTTATACCAATTCAACCCATGCAGCAGGTACGGTTAGTGCCATCATGTCTGCTAAAACAATAGGAGCCTAAGATGTCACAATTTGTATTTCCACCTCTTACGGCTAACCTAGATTCTGAAGGAGAAAATGGAGGTTCATTACCTTCTAAACAATTGATTATTGGTGGTTATGATGGAGCCAATGTTAGAGCTATTAAAGTTGATTCTTCAGGAGAATTACAGGTTGACGTTGGTAGTATAACTCCAGGTACAGGAGCTACTGACTTAGGTAAAGCCATTCAAAGTGCTCAAGGCACAACTGACACAGGAGTTGCTGCTCTTGTTGTTAGAAACGATACCCTAGCTGATTTATCTGGAGCCGATGGAGATTACAGTCCTTTGCAAGTAAACGCTTCAGGTGCTCTTTATATTGTTCAATCTGCTGCCCTTCCTACAGGTTCTAATGCTATTGGAAAATTAGCTGCAAACTCCGGTGTTGACATTGGGGATGTAGACGTTACTTCTCTACCTTCTATTCCTTCAGGTTCTAATAACATAGGAAGTGTAGGTCTTGAGTCTGGTACAAATGCTATTGGTAAGTTAGTAGCTAACTCTGGTGTTGATATTGGGGATGTTGATGTTACTAGCGTTATTCCAGGTACAGGAGCTACTAATCTAGGTAAAGCCATTCAAAGTGCGCAAGGAACTACGGATACAGGTGTTCCTGCTCTTGTAGTTAGAAATGATACTCTGGCAGATTTAGCAGGTTCAGACCATGATTATGCTCCACTGCAAGTAAATGCTTCAGGTGCTCTTTATGTTGAAGTAAAGACTTCCGGTCTACCTTCTGGAGCAGCTACGGAAGCTAAACAAGATACTATAGAAACTACACTAACAGCTATTGAAACCGATGCAGATACTATAGCAGGTGCAGTTTCAGGTACAGAAATGCAAGTTGATGTTGTAGCTTCATTACCAGCAGGTACTAATAATATTGGTGATGTTGATATCGCTAGTGCTTTACCAGCAGGTACTAATAATATTGGTGATGTTGATATCGCTAGTGCTTTACCAGCAGGTACGAACTCAATTGGTACAGTCATACTTGGAGCTGGTACAGCCGGAATTGGTAAACTTACAGCAAACTCTGGAGTAGACATTGGTGATGTTGACGTTACGTCTTTACCTGCACTTCCGGCAGGAACAAACACAATTGGTAAAGTAGATGTAAATGCCATAGCTCCTGTAGATTTTTTAGACTCAGGACTTATAGACTCAAGTACAGCCGCTATTGCATCAACTGGAACTACAGTAGTTTCAAGTCTAGCAGCAGCTTGTACGGAAATAGAAATACAAGAAGACATTGGTGAATTTATGACTCTTAGGGTTGGTGGAGCCGTTAAAGCCTATCTACCTCTAGGTGGTGGTAGAGTTAAAGTCAGTTTAGCATCTACGGACGCAGTACAATTATATAGTGAAACAGGTGGTAACATAACAAACGGTAAAATTGCCATTAACTTTCTAGGCTAATAACCTACTAGTCGGAGGACTACAAATGCCAGCAGCGATTTTTAACGGAAGCTATGTAAAAGTCCTAAAGGACGAAATTAAAGCAAAGTCGGGTGGCTTATTCGACAAAGTTTATGTGAGTGCAAAATCTACAGCTTTTACAGCAGCCGTGGGTTTTACATACTTAGTTAATACTGGAACAGCCGTAACTGTGTCCTTACCCTCTGCAGTAACAAATGCAGCTATAGTTATTAAGGACTCTACTGGTACAGCGGCTACTAATAATATAACAATAAACCGAGCTGATTCTGCCACAATAGATGGAGCTACTAGTCAGGCTATATCATCTAACTATGGCTCTATGAAGCTGATATCAGACGGAACAAACTGGTTTATAACATAATTACAATACTATAACCCCTACTTTATTAGCTCCGGCTTTTAAACTTTATTTAGGGAGTGGAGAGAAAAATGTCTTATATAGGAAAAAACCCCGAAGCTGATAGTCTTAAGCTTAAAGGCTCCGCTACAGTTCCTTCAGGGACAGCAGTAGAAGGTCAAGTTTATTATAATACTGGAACTGGTACAATCTCAGAAGGTTTGAAAGTTTATAAAAACGATAACTTTGTAGGGATTGATAAACAATTGGGGGATGCGGATACTCTATCACTGTCAAAGGCGATGGACCTTTCTGGACTTCAATGGAAAGTAGCAATTAACAGTACAAGTACAACCGTAGGGATGAACTCACCAGTTCCTCAATATAACGCTACTTCTACAGGATTTGCAAACGGTTCATCAACATTTTCAAACTCTAGTACAGGAAATGCCCTGTTAACCAATGATAGTGCAGACATAGTTTTTGCATATGAATCTCATACTGTAAACTCAAAAAATGATTATTTCGGAATACAACTTGATATTCCTAAAGCTTTCAGGGGTGGAAACTTAGTTCTAGAATTTGAATATAGAACAGCCGAAGCTAGTGGAGCTAGTTCAAACAACGATTTTTTAGTCTCTATTCAAGATAACACTAATAAAGCTCAAACTACAAACTCTACTACTACAGGTTCTCAAGCCGCAGGAACTTCTGTTGCTGTAGCAAGTTCTACAGGTTTTGCAGTAGGAGATAAAGTAAGAGTTGAGTCTGGAACAGCGGCTTCTGGAAATCAGGCTAATAGTTTTACTGAAGCTTATGTTACAGCAATTGCTGATT
>VTLG01016463.1_pt1 | contig 29264 bp, 50 predicted proteins | sample 4694571 | NCBI WGS metagenome assembly VTLG01 (sample SAMN12604809, study PRJNA352737) | marine metagenome | biome: ENVO:00000447; feature: ENVO:00000209|ENVO:00000569|ENVO:01000036; material: ENVO:00002151; isolation source: viral sequences binned using virsorter ...
GTTCTACTGCTTGGACAGAAACTGATGTAAATAATTTAAGAATGGAGTTGCAATTAACTGCTCATTCAGGTGGAACATTTAGGACTACTTATTGTTATTATATTATTACTTACACAGAAGCAGCAGCACCTTCAGATAATTCAATATTTTTTGGAACAAATTTTTAGGAGAATAAATGAGTTTAACAGGAAAAACATTAGCTAGTACATATAAAAGTCTATTAAGAGTTAATGATGACACAAATGGTGTTGATGCAACAACAGAGGTTGTTACAGATGGAGAAGGTACTGCATCATCAATAGCATTGTCAGATGATCAGTTACTTGTTAAACCACAAAATGATGATACAACTGCTGTTTTTAATGTTCAAACTAAAGGTGGAACTTCCTTACTTACAGTAGATTCTACTAACTCTGCTGTTAAAGGAACAAACTCACAATACATGAATACACAATATGCTCACTTTGGAATTAATTCTGCTGATGCTACTGCTGCAGGATTTACAGCTAATGGACATTTTGCAATTCCTTTTATGAATACAGGTACAACAGCAGGTGGTGCAGTAAGTTTGGGTACAAATACAGATCCTGCTACAAGTTTAACTATATCAACTACTGCTATGGATATTGCTCAATGTTATTGGTATTTACCTGATGCTATAGTTGTAGATAAAGTAGTTTGGTGGAGTGGTGCAGATGCAGCTACAGGTGATACTACTAGAGCACATTTATTTTCTTATGATGTGGTAACTACAGCAGGTAGTACAAGTGGAAATTTATCAAATGGTGCAGTAATAGCAGCTAGTTCGGATGTAACTAATGCAGGCTATGAACAAGCATATTACAATGAGATGACTATTAGTTCGGCTTCTGTAGCAGCAGCTAAGGTAGTTTTATTCACATTTAGATCAGATTCAGTAAATTCAGATTACACAATTAATGCTACAGTAAAATATCATTTAGCTTAGGAGAAATTATGCCAAATTACACAGCAACAACAACGATAACAACAGATAGAGGGGAGAGTTTAACTGCATCTAAGTCAGGAGCTTATGAAGAAGTTTTTAATCTTAGGCAAGAAGTTGATAACTCCAATACCTTTGTAGCTTTACTTAATGCCTCTGCAACAAAGGCATCACTTACTTTAAATGATTGTAAGTCGTTAATTATTAACAACCCAAATGATGTAGCAGTTGAAATACAAATTCAAACTAAAGAATGGGCAGATGCTACCCCTGATTCTAATGCTGGAACTGATTCTATGCAATTATTCTTATTGTCAGCAGGTGAGTATATCTTTTTACCTAGCTTTAGACAATTAAACTTTCAAGCAGATGCTCACTCAGGTGGTACTGCTTATCAACTTACTAATCAAGCACCTGATTCTAATATGTATGTTGCAGTTAATAATCCTGCAGCAGGTGATGCTCAATTAGCAGCAGAAGCAATAGATGGTACTGAAACAGCTATTGATGTAGATGATGCTGACTTTTTTAAGGTTGGAGATTTAATAAGGGTAGAGAATGAGATAATGGAAGTAACAAGTATATCAAGTGATACATTAACTGTTATTAGGGGAACTCATGGTTCAGCTAAAGCAACACATAGTGATGATACTGCTTTAAGGTTTGCATTTTTCAATGCTTATGCAGACTTTGATAAATTTAGTGTAGCACAAACAGATGCAAGTGGTAGATTTAAATGTTCAAACTTCTTTGGTTATGGAAGAACAGAAGGCGAAGCAGATGGTTTAGTTGCAGGTTCTTTCTCAATGAAGTTTTACAATGCAGGTTATCAAGAATTAGGAATGAGTGGTGTTACACCTTCTACTAAAACTGGATTAGCTGCTTCAACTGCTTATGCTTTTGATATTGCAGTAGATGGTGGTTCTGATCATACACTTTCATTTACTACTGATAGTTCCAATGGAAACTTTGGTGGTAGAAATGGATTAATACAAAAAATACAAGATGCTTTAGATGTACAGTTTTACACTACTAGCTCAAATTTACTTTCAAAGAAAATTACAGTTGGTATAGTTGGTGGCGATATAAGATTTACATCAGGACAACATCTAAGCACCTCTGCTATAGCAATATCAGCTCCTGCTAGTGGTACTACTCCATTTGGTGTAGGTGCATTTACAATGGCAGTAGGAGATATAGAAGCAGCAGTAGCAGCTAGATTACCTGATGATACAATTACAGATACTAAAACTGGAGTATCTAGTCCAAATGTAGGAGCATTTGCATACGATGATGGTCATGGAATCGTTCAAGGTGTATGCACAGGAAAAATAAATTATGAAACAGGGGCTCTTGATATACAAGGTGCTCCACCTAATGCTGAGTTTGTTGTAGATGTTAATTATGGATCTGCTCATAGTGGTGGAAATAACTTTGGTGCATCAACTGCCAACTCTTTGCTTAGTGTAGGTGCAAGGTGTTGTAACAGTAAAATTAATGCAACAGTAGAAGTAATAGGATTAAAATAAAGGAGATAGTATGCCAAAAGGAAAAGGAACATATGGGAAAAAAGTAGGCAGACCTAAAAAGAAAAAAAAGATGAAAAAAGGTAGAAAGTGAAATGGCTAAGTATAAGGGAAAATCAGTTAGATTAAATAAACCTACAAGAATTAGAAAAGGTCAGACTAGCTATGGAAGAAAGAAATTCCAAGTTTATGTTAAAGCAGGTTCTAGGGTAAAGAGAGTTACTTTTGGTGACCCTAATATGAGAATTAGAAAAAGTAACCCTGAAGCAAGGAAAAGTTTTAGGGCAAGGCATAGATGTTCAACAGCAAAAAATAAAACAACTGCAAGATACTGGTCTTGCAAGAAATGGTAAGGAGATTAAATGGCATCAGCTCCAACATATTGCACACATAAAGAATTAAAAAGAGTATTTCCTCAGTTGGATGAGTTTGACCAAAAGCAACCTGTTTATGGATGGACTCTAGGATTATTAAATTGGTTTGAAACTAGCTTAGATTTGTATTATGCTCATAATACAGGGCTAGTAACTGAATTATATATTGATGGTATAAAATGTAGTAAAAAAACATTTCCATCTGAAACTACTCAAGTAGCAACTCAAATGGGTAGAGATACGAGTGACCTTATTGTTGATGCACATAGTGGTATTAGTGCAGGTGACATAATAAAGGTAGGGTCAGAATATATGACAGTTACAGGTGTAACTACAGGAACTAATACTATAAGTGTTGCATCGGCAGGTGGTAACAGAGGGTTATTTGGAACTGCTTCAGTAATACACCCTGTAGATGAAAGTGTCTATTTAGTTTATGATGTTTCAGCGGATTCTCCTGATGCGAGTGCAGGTTCTCCTACTGCTTTAAAATTTGTCTATGATTCAGATTTAGATTTTTGTTTACTGAATACTGAAGATTTAAACCCTGCTGATTATTTAGTAGAATCAGGCGAATCTTTTACTAGCATGGTTACTCAATATAGAGGTGATGCTAGCAGATTACTTGATTCTTTACTTGACCCAAATCTTTCAAGAGAGCAATTAAAAGATAAATCAGGAAACTATGATTACTTAATAATCAGAAGTGCAGCATTAATATGTGCTTCTATAATGATAAAAACTAATGACCCTACATCTGAAATGGCTAATGCTTATATGGAAGAAGCTATGGGTTATGTAGATAAATTAAATAATGGAGAGGCTGCCTTATCATACCAAAATACAGCCGATTCCTCTAAAGGCTTAGTTAGAGATGTTACTTATACAGGTACAGTTAGACCTGTAGACACTAGGGGTCATTATTCAGGTACTTATGATTTAATAAAAGTTAAAATCACTACAGGTGGTGCTATAGGTACTGCTAAATATTCTGTATGGGTTAAAGATGGTGATAAACTAGGGATGAATGAAGGGAATCAAGTTGTGACTGATGAAATAGTAAATGGAGATTATCAATCACTAGCAGGTGGATTGCAAATAAGATTCCAAGGAACTAATTTTGATTCTACTGCTGCTGTTAATGATGTATGGGAAGTAGAAGTTATGGGTTGGTCAGAAGAAGTAGATTCAAGCTCACTACAACCAATTAGGATGACTAGAAAATGGCAGTAACATTTACTAACAACTGGTTAAACATTCTTAATAAATTACAGAGTGTTTTAAGGACAGAATTTAAAAATGCCTTACCTGTTTACATAGGGCATGAAGAAGATAGAGCAGGAAATCAATATTTAAGGCTAGATCCTGCAAGTAGTGAACTGTTAGAATATAACATAAATTCAGAAACTAGAGAGTTTACGATTAACTGCTTTTATGTGTTTTCAGGTGCACAAAATATTAAAGGTGGTTCGTTAGACCATGTTTTAAGATATGTTTCTAGGATAGAAGCATTAATACATGATAATATGGCTATGACACTAGATGTTGGAACTGATGCAGATTCTAGCAATCTATTTAATTGCAGATTTGAAACTACAGAGTTAAACACAGATGAATCGGAATCCACTTATGTAGTTGAGTGGGTTTATAAGTGCCAACATTTAGGCAATGTATCATAAGGAGTAATAAAAATGAAAATAAAGTTGAAAAAAGGAGTAGCTTTGCCAAATAATTGGAAATCTTTTGGACATTCTAAAGATGATTGGCAAACTTTGAATAGTGGAGGTATTTTAGAGGTATCATCTATACCACCTTTAATGAAAAATGATATAGATGTTGTAGGATCAGCATCAAAACCAAAGAAAAAAGGAGATAAATAATGGCAACAGTTGCACATACATTCTCGCCAAAAGAGTTTAAATGCTTTGTTATATCTGATGCAACAAATGCTGGTTCAACAGGAATACATAGTGGAAATATGTACCAATTAGATGTTGATTCAGTATCATTCCCATCGCTTAATGTAACACAAGTGTTAGATGTTAGAAGTGGGGTTGGGCATACTCTTAAAGATGAGGATTTTTTCCAAGATAATAAAATGAGAGTAGTTGAGTTAAGTCTATCAGGCACATTGCATGATGATGTAGGTCACAGATTACTTTTAGCTAATATTTGTGGAGCTGCACAAGCAGATGATACGAATCAAACAATAGCTAGTGCTCATAAAATAGTAGCACAAAAATATGGTGCTGCTATAACAAATAATGCTTCATCATTAACTGTAGTTATACAGCCATCAGATGTAAGTAATCAAACAGGATTAGAAATTGCAGGGTGTGTAGTTACAAATTTCTCAATTTCTGCTGATGCTAATACAGAAGGTGGAAGATATAAATTTTCTGCTACCTTGCAATCAGGAAAAGTTCCTGACTTAGCTTCTACTGCTGCCGCAGGAAGTAATGTATATGCAAATACTACAGGCACAACTTTAGCATCTGCAAGTGGAGTTAAAGTTTATGCTACTGATGCAGTTTTAAATAGTTTTACTACAACGATTGATTATCCTGCTGTGTTTACAGGTATTACAAGTACAGGCTACGAAGTGGTAAGCAGAGGTGCAGAGTGCTCTGTAACTCATGATTGCCAAGTTAAATACGATGGTAATACTAAAGGTTTAGTTAATTCTTTTGATGGTCAAACTGCTGCACAGGCAGAAAACACATTTATTATTACAAATAATGGTAAATTTGGGATAGATACAGCAAATGGTGTATTAACAAATGTGGCATACTCAGAAGGCGACATAATGATGCTTGATTGCTCAATTAAAGCTGTTGATGATGGTACTGATGAACTATTAATAGTTGATTTAAGTGACTAATAATAAATAAGAGGATATATGGAGATTAAACTCAAAAGTGGTTTAAAAGTAAAAATAAAAGATGTATCTCTTGATGAGAGAGATGAAATGCTAGATGGTGTTCAATATGAAGTAGATGCAAAAGGAACTCCTACAGGAATGAAAATGATGCACTCTACTTTAACTAAATGGCTTCGTCTTGGATTAGATGGCGATACATCTGATGCATTTATTATGAAATTAACTTTAGATGATAAAATTGAAATTTATAAAAAAATGCAAGAGATTTTCATGGTGGGGGAAGGCAAAGCCTCCAGTTAGAGTTAAATGTAATCGCAGATAGCTGTGGAGGCTGTCACTACCATAAATATCCTTATAAAGCACAAGTTCCTATATCAGGAATAGGTTTTAAGGATTTTACATGCGATGAAGATGTTTGGGAAGTAGTTGATCTTCTTATAGAGGAAGTTAAGACTACCAATAGCGACACAGGAAAAGATTTTGATGTTGCTGAATCTGTAAATGCACAGATACCTTTTTTTGCATGTAGAAATGTACTCTACAAGAAAGAGTACCAAGATGATATCGCTAGATATATATATTGCAAGGACTTTGGAGTATCTCCTTATGATGGGGATTTCTCCAAACATCCTGCTAAATGGATTGATAAAAGTTTTATAATTAAAAATGCTCTTGCTAAGAAAGAGAGAAAGATAATCGATGGCAGATCCAAAAATACTGATTAAATTTCAAGCAGACGATAAAGGTTTAGTTACTAAACTTAAACAACTCGCTAAAGCCCAATCTGACTTTAATACTACAGTTAAGAATAGCACAAAAACTGACTTACAATCATTAAGAATAAAGCAAACTATGTCTATGGCATTAGACAAAGAAACTGCTGCAAGAAAAAGAGTAATATCTTCTTTAAAGCGAGATATTATTGCAAGAAGCAAGCTGTCTAAAGAAACAGGTATATTAAGCACTCGAAATAATAGATTAACAGATACAAATAAACAATTAGCTGTATCATTTGCTACAGTTCGTTCTAAAATGTTACTTGTTTCTTTTGCTATGTCGCTAGGTGTACGACAATTATCACAAATGGCTGCATCTGCTGCTAAGGTTGAATCTATGGAGAGAGCTTTTAATACACTTTCAGGTGGTGTAGAAAATGCAGAAGAGGCATTAAATAAATTAAGACAAGCCACAGATAACACAATGACCGACTTTACTTTATTCCAACAAGCTAACAATGCTATGATATTAGGAGTTAGTAAAAACTCTGATGAGATGGCTGAAATGTTTGATATAGCACAAAGGCTTGGTAGGGCATTAGGTAGAGATACTGCTAGTTCTGTAGAATCACTTATTACTGGTATAGGTCGTCAATCTCGATTGATGCTTGATAACATTGGTATTATTGTTAAATCTGAAGAGGCTTATCAGGCTTATGCTAAAGAATTAGGTATTAGTGCAGACAGATTGACTGATGCTGAAAAAAAGCAAGCATTTCTTGAAGCTACTATGGAATCTGCAAGAAATAAAATTGAAGATCTCGGTAAAGAGGTTTCATCATCACAAGATAGCCTTGACAGGTTTTCAACCTCTATGGGTAACCTTTCTGATATGGTTGGTGATAGGGTTTTAGTTGTGCTTGCTCCTCTAGCTGATGCATTTTCTGTGATAGCAAGAGGTATAATTGATATTACACCTTCTATTGATGAGATGAATGTATCATTATTAAGGATGACTAATGTAATTCCATTTCCTTTAGTTGATTTAATGATAGCCTTATCAAAAGAAACAGAAGATGCTGAAAAATCTATAAAAGGTTTTAATGAAGAGATGTTGAGAATGCCTCAATCATTTACTAGAGATGTGAAACTTTCTATTGATTCTGTAAACAATCTAAAAAATTCATTTTCACCTTTGATAAATGAAGAAAAATTTGCAGAGGAACAAACAAAGAGATTGGCAGAGGCTCAAAAAATATTTAATGAAGAATATGCAAGAAGCCCACTTATTAGTGATGAACAAAGAGAAAAGGTTAGAAGGACTAGAGCTCAGTTGGCTTTATCATTAGAGTTTTTATCAAAAATAAAAAAAGTAGAATTTGACCCCATTCCTGATGAAGATTTAGAGGAAACTATTAATGGTGCTATGTTAGCTAATAGATCTATTAGTATGGTTGGCGATGCTATGGCTAGGTTAGTTATGGAAGGTAAAAGTTTATCTAAATTAAAACTTGGAGATATTTTAGGTCAGATGGCATTATCTATGGCTTTTACAGGGCTACTTGGTGGTGGGATTGGAGCTTTATTTAATAAAGGTTTTGGTGCATCTGCTTTTGCTGCTATGGGAATAGCACATACAGGTGGATATATAAATAGTAGTGGGAATATACAGAGATTTGCTAATGGTGGTGTTATTCAAGGTGAAGACAATGTTCCTATCTTAGCACAAAGTGGTGAGTTTGTAATGTCAAGAAAAGCAGTTCAATCTATAGGGTTAGAAACTATGAATAGAATTAATGAAGGTGGAGGTGCAGGTAGTGTTACAGTAAATGTATCAGGCAATGTTATGACACAAGATTTTGTAGAGAATGATTTGGCTGATGCAATTAGAGAAGCTGCTAGGAGAGGAGTTGCATTTAACTAATGAACTTACCTGCTAATTTTTTAAATGACATACAAGGAAAAGACACAAGTTTAATCCCATTAGTTGTATTTGAAAGTATAGATATACTTCCCCTTAATAGTGATTCATTGGAAGCCATAAAACACTTTACACTTTCAACTAATAATATTACAGTTGATACTATTTATCAATACACAGATGGGTTTATACATCCTTTACATTATAAACCATTATTATTAAATATTCCTTCAATTAGACAATCAGTAGATATAGAGAATAGAAGATTTAAAATATCATCTGTTACTTTATCTATTTCTAATTATGAATATGAAGGTTTTAGATTTTCTGATTTACTTCAAACAAAATCCCTTATAAATAAAAATGTTAGCATACATTGGAAATCACAATCATCTGATATTGTTGTCACACAGGAAGGCTCATTGTTTTTAGATTTTATTGATTTTGATGAAGAAAGATTTTGTCCTACAGTATATAGGGGTAAAATTAGAAGAATATCACATACTACTGATACAGTTACTGTAGAGTTAGAAGATTTAACAGAGAGTAATGCTCATAAGGATTTACCACAAACATCATTACCTGCTGATGAAAGTGTTTTAGATAAATACAGGAATAAGCCCATCCCTATGGTATATGGTCATGTTGATAGAAGTCCATTAGTATTTGCTGATTTGTATAAGCAGTTAATAGCTGATTCTAAAAATGTAAATTCATATGTAACAGAAGATAATGTTTTTGGAGGAACAGACGACCCATTATTTGTACATATAGGGCATTATTTAAATGTAAGAAAATCACAACAATATTTAGCTGATATAGATTTTAATATAAGATTGCTTTCTAATAAAATATCTGAAATTTCTGCTGAAGGTGTAGATGATATTTCATTTGTATGCCATGATAGTTCCAATAATTTCCAAGTAGCTTTAGAATGTCATCCTGATGAAGACGTAGAAGATAGCTCTGATTTAGATTTAACATTTTCAGGTGATTCTTTACCTGCAATTTTTGATGGCTCATTAGAATCAAATAATGTTCATTGGCAAGGCAGTAGAAGTAGTAATGAAACTTTAGTAGGCTCTATTGAAACACATACAAAAAAGGATGATATTATTTTGCTATATGATAGCAATGAGGGTTCTCTTAATGTTGAATTTAGGGCAGTTTATGTAATAGAATATGAAAATAGTGGTGCTGATTTTTACACAGAATTTTTATTATTAAAATTAGGTTTTAAATTTTTACCACAATATGACTATGTTAATGTTTCTGATACTGATGTCGTTAGAGTAATAGGTTTAACATTAAATGGTGTAAACTTTAGCAGCATAGCTCCATACAATCAAGGAACACTTTTACCACAATGGGGGTATGTGATACACTCTAATAGTGGAAATGATGCAACTTCAGGGGATACAATAGGTGGTGGGTTAAGTGCAAATTATTCACAATATCATTCATTAGCCGAATTGTCTGTTAATGAATATAGTATGATAACACAACAAATAAATTTTGTAAATGCAAATTGGGGTTCAGAAGCACCTAGTGGTTGGGAAGGTCAAGGAGCAAACCCTAATGCACCTATACATTATGAAGTAAGTGCTGAAATTGACCCTAACGATGAAAATAGATTAATTATTACTGGAGATGTCACTACACCTAATCTTGCCAATGGTGGATTTGATGAGATAGGCTTTTTAAGAGAAGTTAGAGCCACAAAAATACTTGATAAAGATTTTTATGCTAATGTTAAAGGTAGAGAATACCAAGATGAACTGGCACAAAACCCTGCTGTGATAATAAGGCATATATTAGAAGAAGAATTAGGTTACACAGATTTTGATGAAGAAGATTACCAAACAGCATTATGGGAACACTCAGGGTTAAAATATGGTTTTACAGTACATGATAAACAAATATCTAGTAAGAAGCTAATAGAAGGTATTGCTAAAAGCACACTAATGTTTCCACACTTTGGTAATGATGGTAAGTTTAGATTTAATACTATGAAAAGATTTTACTCTATGGGTCAAGATGATTTGCAATATCAAGACCAAGATGTAACTGATTTTGATTCAGCATTTTTAATGCCTGTAAGTGATGTTATAGATTACTCATTTAGCAAAACTAAACCTGAACAAATCTATTCTAAATATGAAGTTGATTACTATTATGACTATGCACAAAAAAGCCATTTAAAAAAGGTTTCTAGTGATTATTCAGTTACAGATACAGAATATTTAGATTTCTATGGATTTGATGAGTCTGATGATAATATAGGTAAATTACAATCTAGCTATATAAGAGATGAATATACTGCTGATTGGATGAATAGATTGCTATATAATCACTATAAAAACCAACATCTAATATTAAAATTAAAACTACCAGTTAAGTACATAGGTTTATCTGTAGGAGATTTAGTGAAATTTGATGAACTGTTAGGTGGTATAACTGCTTATGGTAGAGATTATACAAAGGTGGAGCTTTTACCTGATACACACCAAGCATATCCATTATTTTATATTACATCTTTACAAAAGAATATAGATAGTGTATCCATTGAATTAATGCAATTACATGATTTAGTAGATGGTGATACTTTAGATATTTATTACTATGAAGATGCAGGTATTCCTGATAGATTATTTACTCAAACACAAAGAGATGAAATATTTAGATTTTCTAATTTTAATGGAGAAGAATCATATACAATAAGTCAAGATTCTGATATAAGTGATACAGACTTTAATGATTTGTTTGGTATGGATAAATGGTATAGGCAAGATACTCCATTTACACAAGATGCTGATCCTATTAGCTCTTGGGGAGATTTAGTTGATGTAGAATTAAATAGTGGAACATATAACTTACCAATTATTGTAATACAAGCATTAGATACAACACAGAATTATGAGCAAAGCCTTCAATCTACAATATATGTAATGGCTAATTGGAATACAACTTCAAATCAAATTGAATACAATTTATCTATATCTAATGGTATGGAAATTATCCCTGAACAAACTGAAATCAAGATAGAAATTCTACAACCTATAGAAAGTGGTATAACATTAAGATATGACCCTCCATTTGGTGTGCAAGAATCTATACCATGGGTCAATGATGAAGAAGATGAAGTTGATGACAACACAGAAGTTATCCCATTAGGAGCAGGTAGTGGGGATATTAATGAAGATGGAATAGTTAATATTTTAGATATTGTTCAAACAATAGACCATATATTAAATAGTACACCTTTATCAGATTCGCAATTTAGTGCAGCAGATGTAAACGCTGATGGAACATTAAATATATTAGATATTGTTCAAACAGTTAATATTGTATTGGAGAGTTAATGAGAATTTATTATGGAAATGGCGAAGTTAGATTAGAAGGTGCAGTTGATGTAGCTGCATTTGAGATTAGATACAAAGGTAAGATTAATGCAGATTCAGAATTGCCTGATAGTTGGTTTATGAGGAATAATGGAAGAATGATTATTGGTGTCAGTTTAGGTAATGTACAACCTGAAGTATTATTTACTTATGAAGGTGATTTAAAGATATTATCTTGTAGAGTTACAAGTAGAAATTTAGATCAGGATTATGCAACACCAACTATAGAGGGTGTAGATTTTTGGAATTTATTGCACACCAAATATGAGGATTTTACACAATTTCCTGAAAGTTTTATTGGAACTTTTATTAATGGTAAGATACCTAGAAAAACATCTATTAAAGAGAAAACAGAAATTGAAGAAACTGAAACTAGGAGAGTAAGTATATCACAACCTACTCCACCTAGAAGTTCAGGTACAGGAGGTTATTAATGGGTCAGAATGTAGGCACACCAAGGATATATGTAGATTGGGGTTCATGGTTAAAATCTATTGGGCAGTTTGAATTACTACAACATGGTGGAATTTCAAATAGACCTGATTTACTTTACCCAAGAATAGGTTTAAATGTTAGTGTTCAGCAATTCCCAACTACAGATGCTGATAGTTGGCATACTATTAATATGACATCAGGTGCTTTTGGTGACCTTAATAATTTCCCTAATTATTGTGCTGTATTAGGGCATAATTTTGCAACAGTTGGAAATAGATTCTCTATTGAAAGTTTTAATGGTTCAGAAGCAACAGGTATGGGAGAGGTAGAAATTATAAATGTTGGAAGTAATGGTCATTCTGTTAATTATGATGGATTTTCAATTATGGAATTTTCTAATCCAACACACCATGAATACATAAGACCATTCTTTGCAGGATGGGATGGAACTAATATGATTCCTCATACTCAAGATTTAAAAATAGGTTCAATTTGCTATGGCAGATATTATGATTTTCCACATTCACCTGACCTAAACCTAACTATGACAATAGAGAATGATGGTATTACTACACAACAGACTAAAGGTGGTGCTACACTTACTAATGCTAGATATAGTGGTGCTCCTAAATGGGGTGATTTAGGTGCTTGGGAATTACAAAGTTATTCAGCAGAAGGAAACCCAACATCTTGGAGTAGAAATTCACAACTTGGTGCAAGGACTGGCAGAAGAAGTTGGAATCTTACATTTAGTTATTTATCAGATAAACAAACTTTACCTGTAAATGCTTTGGGTGGTTCTTTAGGGGATTCTGATAGTTTAAATGATAGCAATGGTTATACAGAGGGTGAGGATTGGTATAGTGGTGGAGCTGCAGGTGATATATTTGGTACACAAGGGAATATATTAAGTGTATTAAATGGAGAAGATTTCTTCTCAAGTGTATGGAGCAAAACAATGGGTGGACATTTGCCATTTATCTTTCAGCAGGACAGGAATAATTCTAATCCTGACCAATTCGCAATCTGTCGTTTCGATATGGATTCGCTACAGGTAAAGCAAGTAGCTTTTAACACTTATACTATAAGTTTAAAGATTAGAGAGTGTTGGTAAATCTTCTAGGATCTCTTGGTGGATGACCCATCTCAGATAGAACTCTAATAACAAGATCTAAATACTCAGAAAACTGACCTACAGTTAGCTCTCTTGTTGATTCTACATTAAACATTTCTTTTAACTGTAAGTGTAATTCATTAGTGCTATATCCCATATCTTTAGCAGCCTTCCTAATAATCGTTCTATAATAGCCATTCTGCTCAGGAGAACGAGTTATAGGAGCATTTCTTATCTCTATCCATACATCACCCTCATTCTTAGAAATAAAGTCTTCTAAAACCTTTCTATCATATAGCTTTAATTTTCCATCTTTAATGCAAGCTGACAACTTTATCTGCATATTCTCTTAAAACCTCCTTATCAACTAAGTATGCTTTTTTTGGCTTAATATCACCATTACCAACAAACTCAACAATTTCAAATTGATTCACTAAACCTTTTAATCTTTCAGTTAAAAGCCTAATCCATTCTTTGCCATCACAAAAAACCCAATGGTCAGCAGTTGTGGTTGTTAAGCCTGAAGGTTTGCCATTAAACTCAACCTCTACCACCATATTACCAGTAAAGTTTGATTTTTTATCTAATTTAACTTCTACAGTTTGATTTATTTCAGGTATGACTATATCATATTCTTTACAGTAACCTTCTTTAACACTTGCATTTGGATACCATTGTCTTAAAAAATCTCTATACATATACTCGTATTCTTTTCCTGATGTTAATGCTTCTTTAAATTCAGCCATAATTAGCCCTTTCTAATTTGTTTTGATTTACAACTTATATTAAAGTTTGCAATTTATATGATGCAAGAAATTTAAGGTCTTAGTGGGTCAATTTGTTGCATACTCTCTCAGTAAATTGAATGCATCTTTCCATATATTAAACCCATATTTTTCTTGAAAACCATTAACCCCTATCCTATGATATTCTGTATGATGCTCTCTACATAATGGAACACAAGAGTAATCTCGTTTGGTTTCGGCTCTTCTATTGTTCCCCATACCAACTGCCTCTAAATGATGTGCATCAACTCCCATAAATCCACATACTAGGCATGGCTTGGCTTTAATAAATTCTATATAACTATAGCCTACCTTCAAGTTCCATTAACCTCCTGTAATCATTTAACCAATCATCAAATCTCATGACAGCCAATGCTTCACCTCTATCTCTTTTAATAACTTGTAAATCAACCTCATCAGAAGGCAACATCCAAGCACCCATAGCTTTTCTTACTTTAGCTTGTACTTTAATATCTGAATCAATTAAGACATCTACTTCCTCAGCCATACCTAAGCTCATACCATTACTACCCCAAGCTCTTTTAGATGGTATATCTTTTTCAGTACACATCTGTACTATCTGTCTTTCAAACCTGTTTCCTTTTTGTTTACTTTTGTTCGGCATCTTCACTCCATCTTATATATCGTTTGTTTTGTTTAAAATTAGTTCCAAAATATTCTCTTATAGCACACCTGTGGCAAATAATCATAGAAATTTTAGTCAGAAGTGCTACATGCTTATAGAAAGTAGCCTTCATTTTATAATCACCACACATTTCACAAGCTCTGCTACATTTCTTAGCAAAGATTGTGGGGTTAGACATCTTTTAGTTTGCCTCCTAACATTACAAATCTTTTTCTTATAGTATCTACTAAGTTTTGTCTTATAATAGATCCTGCTATTTCGCTTCTTTCACCTATACCTTTTTCTTGGTAGTGGCGAAGCATACTTCTATATCCTTCTTTTATTCTTCTCCTTGCTTCGATTTCTTGCTCTGTTGCTTTCTCCATTGCTTCATCTTTCTCTTGTATTGTTTAATCTCCTCCCTCTTCTTTTTTCTATCGATTTTCCTTTGCTTTGCTTTTTTATTTGGCATTATATAATCTTTCCATTATAGCTTTTACAACTGGAACAGTTACTGCATTTCCTAGTTGTTTATATCTTTGTGTATCTGATTGACCTTCTGTCCATCCATCAGGAAAGCCTTGCAACCTTTCGCATTCAGTAGGTGTCAATCTTCTAATATTAGTTTTTTCTAATTCAACTGCTTGTGTGTTTCCAGTATCTAAGCAGTATGTAGTACCATCATCTTTAGATATTAATCCTGTACCTCCTCCTGACCCACAGCATTTCTGATATAATTTATTACTACCACAATCACACTTTCTAGTTAATGATGGTCGGTTTGGATTCCTTGTTTGGGTGCAATGAACTCTATATAATCCAGTTTTAGCTCCCATACCACCACCATTTTTTATAGTTCTAGCACAAGTGGTGTCATATACTCTTGTAGCTTCACTATCTTTTCCTATCACACCAATTTGATTTAATCCAGCATCAATCATCGTCATTCCTTTATAGTTTCCACCTGAGTGTCCTGGATGTTGGAGAGTACTTGCGACTTTTGCATTCCTGTTGTTAGTGATTTTACTTGTTTCTCCGATAGGAAATACTTTGGGTCTACATTCTCCTCTAATATGTCCGACAAAGTACACTCGTTCTCTGTTTTGGGGGAGAAACCACCTTGTATTAAGTAGTTGCCATTGACCATCATACCCAATGTCGGCAATACTTCGCAGTACGATGTCGAAGTCTTTTCCTCCGTTACTTGAGAACAAACCTTTGACATTTTCAAAGATAAAATATTTGGGTCTTTTAGCTGCAACAAGCTCGATTGCTTTAAAGAATAAGCTACTTCTGTTAGCTGACAATCCTCCTCGTTTTCCAGCGATTGACAAATCTTGGCAAGGGAATCCAAAAGTGATGAGGTCGATGTTTGGTAAGTCGTTTGGTCGAACATCTGTAATTGATCCAAGTCTTCTTGCATTAGTAAATCTCCTTTTAAATACTTTATTAGAATATTTATCTATATCACTATATCCTATCCAATCAGGTGTTATACCTGCCTGATGTAAACCTAAAGAAAAACCACCTATTCCTGAAAATAAATCTAAGTGGTTCATTCTCTTCCTTCAAAACTCACACCAATTTCCTCAAGTGTATTTTTAGCGATTCCAATAGGATCTCTTGATTCATATATGTTAATTAAGCCTACAATAGCAATTCTTAACTTGCTTTCAAGGTCTTCTATTTTTCTAAGATTTATATCTTGGTTTTCCATAGACATCATATCTTATCCCCCTTTTTTTATAGCAATCAGCACACAATGGTGATTTAACATCAATTATAACTGCTTTCTTACCACAATCCTCACATTTCTTAGATTTCATTTATTGAGCCCCATGTTTTTCAAAATATCTGCAACTTCTTTTGCTGAGGCATAGTTGTTGCTTTCATCATTGTATTGTTCATGTTGTTTTCTCATTTTCTGTAAATACCTTTTTTCCCTCATCTCTTCTTCTTTTGCTGCTTCATCTTCAGGGTTTGTTTTTATTATAACTACATCGTTCCAAGATTCTTGGTTTAAATAAGTAGATGGGTCTTTTCTAAACTGTATATCAGGAGTGCTTTTTACATATTGTTTTGTATGCTCCATTAACTCTCCAACATTCTTACTATTTATAATTCTATTAAATATTTTTTTAGCCTTAGCTTTTGACCTTTTCTTATCATATAATTTCCACCATTGTTCAAACTGTACATTATCAAGATCATCATTTATAATTTCTTTTAATATTTTTTTAAGTTGTTTTATTTCAACTAAAATATTTTTACCATCTATTTTCATATAAAACTCATATTTTTTCTTCACACTCATAACACACCTTTCTTGGCTTATTTATTGATGGAAAATCATCATAATGCACTATTTTATTTTCTCTGCTTCTTCCAGTAACATAAGGTAGATTCTCCCAACATTGTTGGCATTCAAGACAGTAGAAGATATTATCATCTACTGTCTTAATACCTTGTCTTTCCTTAACCCTGTCAGGCTCTTTGTACCTCCATTGTTGGTTCAACTCATCAAAAGGAAAGTCATTACTCATTAAAATGGAATACTATCATCATCGAATGCAGGTGCAGGGGTACTGCTAGTTCCTGTGCTGCTATCATTATAATAATTAGTAGCCATTTCATTAACTTCTTGTCGCTTTTGTTTTTCGCACCAAACAGTATCATTGTATTCACCATCTTTATTTTTAACTGATGGGAATCCAACAAACAATCCATTTGATCCATCCAAAATTCTGAAGCCTTTTATAACCAACCCTTCAGATGTTTTTAAATCAAAGTAAGCTCTCACACTCCCCCACTCGCCCTTTGTCATTTTAGTTATTTCCAACTTTTGCCTCACTTTCCATTATCTTTTCTCTCATTGTTAATATACCATCTTCTGCTTGTTCTTCAGTTTGAAATTTCTTAAACCATCTATTTAAGTCGCCTTTCTTACCTACAAAACATTGATGCTCTTTAAGACTTTGAAACTCTTCCTTTTGTGCTTCAGTAACAGTATATGCTTGTTGCTTAAAATCATCTGCTTCTTCTTCACTTTTAATGCCATATTCATAAGCATTGATTAATTTAAGAACACATCTATCTATGCCTCTTTTCTCAGCCATACAACCAAGATAGTTAGCTTTACAGTTTGATTTGTCTGCTTCGCCAATAGATGTTACTGTTCTGTCGCCTTTTTGCATTGTGATTAGGAATCGGCACAAACTAGCTTCGCTATTTAGTACCTGAAAGTCTTTTAATGCAATTCCTTCTTGATTTGCTATTTTTTCTATGGAATCATGTGTTAAGATCCATAACCCTTTTTTCTGTGGTAACTCCCAAAAATCTCCTTTTCCTAAAGAATATTTAGCAGCTAACTCTTTTATATTCATCTAACTCTCCTTTTTATGTTGTAATATAATTCCTGAAAGAACTCTATCATACACATAGCATAATAAACAACTATCAAAATTATAATCGGTATTAGTAAGTATTTCATTTAACCCCTTTACTGTAATTTATAATCAGGATATATCTCTTTAATCTTACAACCTAATATTTTTGCAAGATTCCTGATTTGTTCGTTTCTCGGTCTTCTTCTATTAGCTATCCATTGCGACAACTCTGTGCTATGTACACCTAATTGTTGTGCTAAAAAAGTATTTTTATAGCCACTATTTATAATTGCTTGCTTTAGTTTATTCTCCATCATTCCTCCTAAAATGGTGCTTCATCTTTTATTTTATACCAATCCTCTAAAAACTCCTGGAACTCATCAACATACTCATAATAATGCTCAACCACATTTATTATTTTTTCTGCATCAAAGTTTTTGTTTTCTCTTAGCCAACTTAACCATATAACAAAGTGGCTGCTATTACGATCCATAGTACGAAGATTTTCCTGAATATCTTTCTTTCTCCAACTTGCTTTATCTTCCATATCCTCTTCCTCCTCTTCCTCTACTATTTCTGCCTCTTCCACATTAGTTGGAAAATGACTATTTATTATTCCTTGAAATAATGGATGTACATTATTCATATTCTCTCCTTCTTTTTTTTGTTAGTTTAACCCTTTGCATAATCTATTATGATTCTTTGCAACATAGCAAGGTTTTTTATTTTTGTTTTGAAATAATCTTTTATTAATGCTAATTTATAATGCTGATATGGTTGGTGTTTCGTACTTCTAGGTATCAGTTTATTAAAGTTCCTACTAGAAGGGGAGATCCATAGGAACGAATTAAGCGAAGGCACAATGGTTGGATCAATCTTGATTATGAGATAAAGAGGTGTCCGAACAATTATAATAATCTGTAATTGTTTATCTATGACGAAGCTAATAGGCTCGGATGATAAAGAATAGATAGGGCTAACTTCTTCTGATGAAGGGGAAGGGATAGCTCTATCTAGTACCAAAGCAAAATATCTCAAATGATAACTATAATTATAATAGTATAAATAACTCACAGATCAACTCTCCTCCGATTATGTGATATAAAAAGAGCCTAGTCTTAACCCTTTCTACTAGGCTCTTTGCTTTTATACTAACCATTTATAACAATCCACTCATATTTCATTTTATACCTTTCTAATTATTAAGGGGTAGCTTTTGAAGTTTTTATACTGCATCAACTGATACCTAGTGCAACTTTCAGCCACTCAATCGGTCTTGCGTACCTGTGCGTTTTTTATACTGTTTCTTTTCTCCCAAACAGTATATGTTTATGGACTACCCCTTAAACCTATTTATAATATCCAATTTATAATTAAAGTCCAAATTATAATACAAAATATAAACATTAAAATATAAACTGCTGCAACTTGATAATTAATTTTCATTTTATAATTCCCTTCAAATATTCTTGTATTACCTCTTCTTTATTATTTAACTCAATATAAGCAACATTTTCAACAGAAGATCCGTTATCATTTATAATATCAATAACTTCTCTATCATGGTCTAAATAACAAGTGTAACCTTTTTCGCCATAATAATCCATTATTTCAACTTCCATTAATTCGTAGTCATCTTGAGTAAGTGTTTTATTTATAATCTTGCTTAACATCTCTTGCCTACAATCATTAGTCATTGGATATTTCATTTTATATCCTTTCTATTATTGTGTTCACTTTGTTCAATATATTTTTTTAAATACATTTTTTCTTGGTATGTTAGTTTTTCATCATATAAATATATTTTATTTAATATTTTATTAATCATTTTATAATCCTCCTATTTATTGTTTTATAAAAAATAATTTTCGTTAATTTTAACCTCAAAAACTCTTCCACCAAAATATTCCATAGCATCTTTGAAAGTATAAAAATCTTGACAATCCGATCTTTTGCTCCAACCATATGCTTTTCTAAAACCATAAAATTCTTTTTTAAGATATTTTATAGAATCTTTTTTACTTTTTCCGTAAATCCTAATTCCATATCCACAAATTTCTGGTATTTCTGCACACCACATTTTATAATCCTCCTATTATGTTATATTTTAAATATTGTACTAATTTTATAATTGTGTAAAAAGACAAAGCCAAAGTAAAAAATGTTTTAAACATTGGCTTCATCCAATATCTTTGTTTACTGCTCATTTATAACCTCACATTCGCCACAAGATACAATTCCATTGCAATCCATAGAGCACTCTGAAGTAGGCACATATTCATCACATTCATCACAAAAGCAATGAGATTTGATTCCACACTCGCCACATATAATATCATCATTTATATCAATATTATAATCGGCACATTCTCTACCATCAAACTCTACAAGTTCATCACACTCGTTACAATGTTTATTTTTCATTACTCATCTCCTCGATTTGATTTAAGTTACTCATAAAAAAGCTAATAACATCTTCTGCACTATCAAAAAACAAAATCTCTCCAACTGATTCAGTATTTAGCAAAAACTGAACGTGATAGTGACAAAATTCTTCATTTACAATATTATCATTTTCTGAATTAGGTAGATACACCATAAAAGAATCTTCAGAATATGGATATGTAGAAATCTCTTTTTGAAATGAAGGACAACAATCATTTTTCCAAGATACATCTTCAAATCCAAATTCATAAAACATATTTCTTATGTGTGCATTTTTATAATCTTTACAATTATACCAATTTGTAAAGAAATCATAGTGATGTGATTTATGCATTTTATTTTTCATTTTTATAATCTCCTTAATAATTTCTTTTAACTTTTACTTGTGTTCGTGATTTTCTATTTCCAATTTCAAAACTATGCTCATCTCCTTCTAAAAGTGAAATAATATCATCAGTATTAAAAAACTCTAAAGATTCTGATAAATCTCTACATTCAGAAGTTGTTAAGCCATCTTTATTTATATTAATATTAATTTGTATCATTTTATAATCTCCTATTTTATGTAGCAAGTAGGTGGAGTAAGCATTTCAGATAGACAACTCAACTCTGTATCTTTACTTGCATACATTTTCTTGTTTATAGTTATTTTTTCACCAAAATCTGATATAAATTTTAAAGTAACTAGGAAAGTATCATTTCCTACATATTTACTATAATATTTAATTTTATTTTCTTTGTAGTCTACACTTAAAATAGACATATATTGGTTATTACTCATTTATAATACCTCCTTAATAATTTCTGTTGTCATACCACCACCATAATAATATAATCCTTCATTATTTGGCTCTATTTCATCTAAATCACATTCTGAAAACATTTGCTCAAAATTATAATTGTAATCTTTAGCAATATAATCAATTACTTGTAAGTGTGTTTCTTCATCAACATAAATATTATCAAAGCCATTCCACTTTGTATTATTAGTATATCCGATAAAGGTTGTATCATCACAAAAACTCCAAACAACTTTCTTTTTATTATCCATAATTATAATCCTCATTTATTATTTATAATTTATAATTTGCTCTTATAATATCAATTATAATCTTGCAAATATAAACTTGCAATAAATATATAATAAAATAATATTATAAAACAATAATTTTTTATTTTTTTTTAAATTATTTCTTCATACAATGTATTTAAATATTAAACAAGATATTTTTTATTTTTTTGTAAATTATTTTTTGCATAATAAATATTTAATTAAAAAGCAAGTAAAATATTTTTACATACAATTTAAAAAACTATTAAACAAGATATTTTTTTGGTTCTCCTCGTGAGATTGCGAATTTGCCTATTTCTAGGCACTTTCTGATTTTTTTAGTGGTAAAGTATGCTAAGCAAGTAAAACCTTGCTAAACATAGTAAATAAGCCATAATTTCAATATATGTATTTATTTTGCTTTTTTGTAAATAAAAGTTTGCATATTTAATTAAAAACTCTTAAATTTACAATGTAATGAAATTAATTAAATGAAAGGAATTAAAAATGAATAAAGATAATAAAGTATTAGTAGATAGTTTAAAAGAGGTATTATTTCATTGGTGTAATACAGATGATAAAGTTGATGAAATATTAAAAAATTCTAATGTAGGCGATTTGATGGTAGATATACATGATGCAATAGTTGCACTAGGTGGAAATCCAAATAATAATTAATTAAAAAAGAAAGGGTAAAAAAATGTTTATAGATAAAGAAAATTGCTATTATTGTGACGGTGATGCAGAATATTCTACATTGCATCAAGGTATTTATATTTGCTCTGATTGTGTATTAGATTATGCAAATTCCGAATGTATAGAGGAGATTTAATAATGATACAAACAATAAATGAATATGATTTTAGAAGAGGTTTTGAAGAGTGTCGTCCTAATAATTTTAGTTATGATGGTTTAAATGCTTTGTTTGAATACTTTGAAGAGTTAGAAGAGTGTTGTGAAAATCAAATGGAATTTGATGTGATTGCGATTTGTTGCGAGTACACAGAATACAAAGATTTTAAAGAGTTTCAAGATAATTATCAAGATGATGATATTAAAAGTATAGATGATATCGAAGACTTTACACAAGTAATACGAATAAATAAAGAATCATTCATAATACAAGACTATTAAACAAGGAGAAAAACAATGTTAAAACAATTAAAAGAATGTTATATGGACATATTTAAAACAGTATTTACAATAGATTTTTTATTGTTTGTGATTGTATTATATTTTATATCACATATTGCAATATCATTCAGTCAAACTTACTTTAATTTATTTTAATAAAATTAGGTGAGCCAAATCCAAATAAAGATAAAATTATATATATATACTATAACAACTAATAAAAGGAGTTTAATTTAGCACTCAAAAGATCAAAATCATACATAGAATCGGTTATTGCATCGCTTATAATAAATTATACAACTACTAATTTTTAGAGGGGTTAAAGGGCATATTTTAAATAACCCCCTATGGGGAGGATAAGACTTATATCTAACTATTCCCCTAGCATTTCTCATAAAATATAGACTTTTACTACATAGAATTTGCCAATTTTTAAAGAATTTGAATTTAACTACCAAAGCATTATAAATTAAATCATGGAAAAACTACCAGCATTAAATAAAAAGAAACTTAAAGCGATAGAGTTAATGGCACATGGCGTAGACATGACAGATAAGGATGTTGCTATAGAATGTGGTGTTACTCCACAGACACTTGTAGCATGGAAGAAAGATCCTGAGTTCCATGAAGAAATCTATAAAAGATGGGCTTCTACACTAGGTACTGAACTTAAAGAAGTAGGCGAGGCTATGTTTAGGGAGGCTAAGGCAGGGAATGTGCAAGCTGCGAGAATGCTTTTTGAGCATAGTGGTAAACTATCTAAGAATGTTAATGTTACTATACAAAGTCCTTGGGAGATTTTTCAAAAAGAAAATAGCATAGGGAATGTTGAAGAAGCAGAGATTGTAGAAGAAGTTTCTGACTTACTTGTTGAACAACCAAAGCCTGAAAGGAAGGTTGAGAGTGCCAAACAGCGAGATGCCAGAGAAAAAGCAGACCTTAATAAAGCGATTAAAAAAGAAAAGGATAAAAAAGCATATAACGAGAAAAGGAAGATGTGGTATCAATGGAAGAAAAGGGCAGAAGCAGTAGGTGTAGAACCATTATCTGCTAGAAGACCTACCAAAGGGCAAAGAACTGCATGGGAACAAGAAATAATCAAGAGGGAAAATGGAAATAAAACAACCAAAGAAACTATCAAATAAAAAATTAACAGAATCTATAGGTTATCTACAAATGAACGATAAAGTGATATTGGATTATATTGCTACCTATATTAAGTGGAAAGGTGATGAAGAAGGCTTTGCTAAACACCTAGAAGAATTAAAGTCTAAGCAAGCCCCATAAAATCTATAGAATCAACCTTTAAGGCTTTACATATCTTTTTATATACTCTTTCTGTAACCTCAGTTGCCAACTCTTCTATATACTCTTCTTCTACAGGCTCTTCATACATTTCTATTAATGCTGCTAATTGAACCTCTAAGAACAACAACTTATCATTCATCTCATCTAAAACTTTTTTTAATTCAGGATCTATCATTTCATTAGTCCTTTCTTGAGGTTCTTCTCTAGTTTCTTTTTAGCTTCGTTTTCTTCTTTCTCTGATACAAACTCAGAACCAAAGAATGGTCTAGCAGGAACAGGTCTTGCATTTGGCATGGAACTAGGATATCCTTTTTGATGCTCTGCACCATAATCTACCATTTCTAACCCTAATTTAGTACCTTTTATACTTTTATACAACTTACCTGTTTCCTTTAAAGGCAAATCACCTGTGCCTGGTCTTCTATTTCTTACTGTAAATGGGCTTAATTTTGGAGGAATCCTAGAATCTATCCTATCTTTCGCACCTTTAGCATAAGCAGGGGATACATCACCTTTATATTTATTTAATATATCATCTACCTTACTTGAAAGTTTCTTAAAACTAAAGTTTGTATCTATCTTTAAGTATTTCACTCAATTTCACCTGTTTGCATTGCCTGTAAGTGCTCATCTTCCATAGCTTCTCTGTTTTTAGCTATTATGGATTCGGCTTCAGCCCTAGATAAGTCTTTATTGTATTCCATAAGCAATCCTGCTTCATCAATCATATGATGTCTAAGTTTATGCTCATCTAACATAACCTGATCTTGTACTGTTTTTGGATATTCAGGCTCATTAAAGTCAATGTTTAACTCTTCAGGCAGCTTAATATTATTGTAAGATGCAATAGCCTTCTCTACTTCGTAGAAATCATTTTCGTACATCTTCCATAACTCTAAATCATCCTGATAATCTTCAAATCTCTCTAAATCTTTGATTTTAAGTGCAATACCACTAGGTGTTTCGCCACCATCTTGTGCAAATTGTACATATAAGTGATTATTCTGAGCAACTAAATCAATTTGGAACTTAACTGCCTCAATTACTGCCTGTATATCGCCTTCAGGTGATGCAATTCCAAAACTAGCACCTTCAGGTAAGTCTAATATAGTATCAGAACCTGCTCGCTCTAGCTTCTTATCACCATTTAAGCCAGTAATAAATGGTTGTCCAAACATTTGGAATCTCATGCCTAATTGAAGCTCTGTCATTGTAATATTTACATGCTCATTGCAAGTCATAATATCAGTTGCACCTTCCACAAAAAATGAATCAATTAACTCCTCTTTGTGTGTAAAAACAAATGGTAATACACCATATCCATGCTCATATTCATTCATTATGTTACCATCTTCGTCATAATGAATATATCTCTCAGCATCCCAGTAAGCATATTGTAGTTTTTCTGAATAAGAAGGGTCATCTACACCAAATAAAATAGGATATGTAATAGCAGAAGGGGTAAATGGGTTATTTTCACTAAAATGTGCATTAAAATAGTACACAGGCTTGTAATCAAAACAATATAAATCTTCTCTGTATACTACTTGTGTTGCAATAGTGCCAACTAATCTTGTCATCCTCTCTACATGCTTCATTCTAGCATCTTTTTTCTTAGTTAATGCTGTGTACTGCTCACCGACATTACGAGTAGCACCTACTGTATATATCCTACTCATCTTGTTTACAAATCTTCTAGTAAAATTAGCACTATAAACTGGTATTTCTCTAAAAGCATCAGCAGAGAAAAATTCATCTATATACTTATCTGTTTCTGTGCCTGTATAATAATCAAGTAATTTGCGAACCTCTATCCTTCTTTCTTTTTGCATTTGTAATTTCGCATCTTTTACTGATTCTTGTATAATTTGCTCTACTGTCATCGTTGTATTATCCTTATTTCTCTATTTTTAATTGGAAAGCGATTTATAAAAAAATATCTTAGCATATCCATTGAATGGTCATGTTTGCCATCTTTGATTGGTTCAGGTTTCAAATCCTTGCCCTCTTTTGCTTCAGGGTAACGATAATTCTCTAAATCTATTGCTGTTTCTGTACAAGAGCTATCTAAATGTAAAAATCTCTCACCTTGAGCATTTTCTATAAATCCTCTAACATGACTAATACCTGAAGCTATACTTCGAGATACTTTATCTCTTACACTCTTAACTACTATGCCATGTTTTCTGAAAATCTCTATATCTCCTAATCCTGATTGTCCTTGTGCTTGCATACCTGCTGGATCACCATAATATTCTCTAACCCAGTAAGGTTTATTCTTAATTATTTGTATAAGCTCATCAGTTTTTATGTTTTGTTGATGCACAAGCTCATCTATCATATTGATATGCCATTGACCATCTTGCCTATAAACTTGAAACCATCCAACAGCAGGCATCCTATAACCGAAATCAACTGAGCAGAATGTAGGTAAATTTGGGTTGTATGGATAATCACCCATATCTTTATTCCTATCAAATGCATAAACTCTACCCTCAAACGATGTAAACTTAGATCCATATTCTTGGTCATACAGCTCCTTCGACATATTTCGCCTTCTCTCTTCAAGAAAAGAATCTCTTTCTCCATCAGGAAAAGCGAATTGATTTATCCAAGAAGGTGCTTGATGTGATTCCCATAGCTTATCGCTTTTTCCAAGTAGGTAAAGGTCATAAACCCAATTAAAACCTTCAGGTGTGGTAATAAATATACATTTACCTTTTCTATCTGAAAGAGTGGGAGATAAGTACATATCCCATATTCGCCTTTTTACCTTGGCACACTCATCTATGATTAGTAAGTCTAACCCTTCTCCAACTAATGAATCAGGATTATCTGCTGATTTAGCCTCTACTGTAGTTCCCCACTTAAATTTAATAAATCTCTCTTTCTCAGAAGCTCTTTCAATATCACTAGATTTACCAACTACCATATTCTTCCATACTTCTCTAAACATTAAATCAGCTTTATCATAGGATAACCCAACCATCCATATCTTCTTATTAGGCTGAGATGCTACAAAAGTAGCTTCCATAGCAGATGCAGTAGTTTTGCCAAATCTTCGACCACACACCATAACAAAAAACCTTGCAGTTTCCTTTTCAGGATAATGCAACTTTAGCTGACCTTTATGAGGTTTATACCCCATAAAATCAAACCATTTTTCTTTGTAGTTAATTTCGTTCAACATGAAAAACTTGCATTAAACAAGTATATAAATTTAAGTTACGAACATAGAATAATGCAAGATATTGCATTTTCCAAAAATTACATAACAATATATGGGAGGGCAGCATGTCCGAAGAAAATAAGGTAACTACCGAAACAGTTAGTGAGGAAACTACCACAGAAACTACTCATGATAGCTCTAATGAGAAGTTAATTGCAGAAAGCAAAAAGTACAGAAATAGAGCACAGGAAGCTGAAGCTGAATTATCTACTTTAAGAAAAAAGATGGAAGAATCTAAAAATGTAGAGTTAAAGAAAAATGAAGAATGGAAAACTCTTTATGAGGAGCAAAACCAGAAAGTTGAATCTTTAACTGCTAATGCTGATAAATGGAGTTCTTATGAAGAAACTAGAAAATCTAGCTTACTAGAAAAGCATCCTGAAGACGAAAGAGATAAATTGTCTAGCTTAGATTTAGACACTCTTGAGTATTTAACAGATAAAATTAATAATGCTAAGGCTAATGCCCCTGAAGTTGCAGGAAACCCTAGAGGTAGTAAAGAAATACCTAAAAATTGGCTTAATATGGACATGTCTGATTTAAAAGGGAATTGGGATGACATCTTAAAGGCAGCCGAAGCTAAAATGAAAAAATAAGGAGTAATAAAAAATGGCTCATTTTAATACAACCACAGGTGCAGTATTTATACCTGAAATATGGTCAGAAGCAATATATAAGTATTTTGAAGCAGGTTTAAAATTGCGAGGATCAGTAGATGATTATAGTGCATTAGTTAAATCTAGTGGCGATACAATTAACATACCTAAAATTGCTATGGATGGAACTAATGATAAAGCTGTAAACACAGAAGTAACTTATTCTATAGCAGGCACAGAAACATCTATTGCACTAGCTATAGATAAACATAAGTATCTAGCTAATATCTTTGAAGATATGGCAGTTGTCCAATCAAACCCTGAGCTTTTAACTAAATATGCTAAAATGATGGGTGAATCTCTTGCTAGAGGTGTTGAGGATGATATTTGGACAGAGTTAGATGGATTCCAAACAAGTCAAGACCTTGCAGCAGACAATAGAGTTCAGGCAGATGATTTAGAGGGTATATTGAACAACCTATACTCACAAGATATTGACCCTAACACTTGCTCATTTGTAGTTAATAACGAAATATTGTCTGATATGCTTAACCCAAGTGGTGGTATAGCACAATACTTCATAAGACAAGATGCTGTTGGCGATGGTGCAGGATTACGAACAGGTGCTGTAGGCTTAATTTATGGAATGGATGTTTTCTATTCTAGGGCTATAGCTTCTTCAGGCACAGATGGCACTAAAGTTGGTGCAGTTTATCCATCAAGTGCTTGTGCATTTGCTGCACAACAAGATGTTAGAGTTCAATCTCAATATGATGTTGGATTCTTAGGAACTAAAGTAGTTGCTGATATGATCTATGGTGTAAAACTCGTAGATGAATCAGGACACTTAATGGGATTAAATATAACTAACCCATAATAGTCAGTTGTTTAACTTAAAGGGGGTGGGTAACTGCCCCCTTTATTAATTTGGAGATTTTATGGCTCTTGACCCAAGTATAAATACAAAAACAGGACAAAGACGAGTTATCAGAAAAAAAGGTGACCTGAATGGTGCAGGTAAAGGTGATTGGTATAGAGTGGATATGTGTGATGAACAATATAAAAAGAATTATGATTTAATAGATTGGAGTAATGGTGCAAAGCCTAATAAAACAAATTAAACATCATGAAGGATATAGATCTAGGGTTTACAAATGTACAGAAGGTTATGATACTATTGGGTATGGCTTTGCTATAAAAGATTTAGTTTTATCAGAAGAAGTATGCGAAATGATTTTATTAGAGAAATTAGAATTTTTAGAGAAATCAATCAAAAATAGATTTAGTTGGTATGAGGAATCACCACAGGTAATTAAAGAGGTGATAATGAACATGTGTTATCAGCTTGGTGTGGCAGGTTTTTCTAAGTTTAA
>VTLG01005973.1_pt1 | contig 29258 bp, 36 predicted proteins | sample 4694571 | NCBI WGS metagenome assembly VTLG01 (sample SAMN12604809, study PRJNA352737) | marine metagenome | biome: ENVO:00000447; feature: ENVO:00000209|ENVO:00000569|ENVO:01000036; material: ENVO:00002151; isolation source: viral sequences binned using virsorter ...
TTGTAATGTAATCTTATGAAGCATATAACTCTCCTAGAGTAAAATATACTACATTTAACCTATAATCAATTAGATTTAAAGCCTTTATAAAAGGCTGGAAGTCCTAGGAATGGACGTTTATCAAACTTATTTTCTTTGGCTAGTTTAGAACCTTTCTTATTATAATGTAGAAATACTTGAGCACAAGTTTGTCCAGTAAACTCTTCTCGCCAATGCTCGAGATCACATCCAGAATAGATAAGCATGTCTCCGGGATCTAAATCAACTTTGATACCTGCTTGTCCAGTTCTTCCAGAAGGTTCTAAATAAATGGGCCATGGATCACCACCTAGATTTAATGTAGTAGATATCTCACACGAATATCTATCTTTATGTCTAGCTAGAACATCACCTTTTTTATATATTCTTGCATAGGAATATGTAGGACTTAATTTAAGCGCGGTATGTTTTTCCATAATAGGTTGAACTTTTTGTAATAAAGTTTCCATAACTGTATCTGCATAATGAGAATAGGTATTAGGTACTTGTGAATCATTCCATACTCCCCAATACGAAGTAAAAGGAGAGATATATTTTTGATCAAATAAAAATCTAGCCACCTTTCTTTTATTTAAGAAATAAGCAACACAAAAGTCAGCTATCTCTCTACTTATAATTCCTTTTAAAACTTGATATTTATTTTTTTTGAACGACATTTAAGACTCCTTTCGGTATAGCTTGACAGTTCCAATGTATAAACCTAAAGGGTTCATAACCCAAATCTACTATATATTGATGGGGCAAGTAAGAAGGAAAGAATATCAACCTTCCAGGTTTGACAGTATAATTAATTTGTGAAGTTGCATAAGTTACTTTTGTTTTATCTTTTTCCGGTAAAAGGTTCATAATATTACCTGCTCGTGGATCTTCAAATAAAGGTCTCGATGTTTTGTCACTGGCTTTTAAAAAATAAAAACCCGATATATGTCCATTCCAATGGGTATGTAAAGTATGATGACCACCTCCTTTTTTAGCAAATTCTTGTACCCACAGTTCTGTAGTAAACAATTGATGGTTCGTCATATCAAAACCCATCTCACCTAATAAATTATGAGCCGTAGCCCCTATATAATTTTGGAGCTCTAAAAAATTTGGATCTCCAATTAATGAAGTAGAATGAAAAACACTTCCCATATCGCCTTTATCACCCAATTTTTTATTCCTTTTATCAATATCTTTTTTCAAATTCTTTTTAGCTCCTTCAATATATTTATCTGAAGCTCTATTTAAATCATCTACAAATGTAGGTTCATCAGCAAACCATATAGGACATTGAAAATAATTTTCTCTTACTAATTGTGTAGGAAATGTTTTAGTACTTCCACATGATATTTTTTCAAAGTCTTCTTTGTTTCTTTTTTTTCTAGATTTCTTTTGTTTCTTTTTCATTTATAAGGCCATCCTAAACTCCAGATCACTAGACTGTGTCTAGTTCCTTTTTTAACGGGACAGACTCTATGCCAAACAAACCCAGGGAATATCACCAAGGATCCTTTAGGTAATATTTCTGTGCATTTACGTATATTAGGTTTCTTATCTGGATCTAAGTTTCTAAAATCAAATTCTAATTCTCCACCTTTATATTCTTTTGGATCGGATAAAGTTAAGGTTACGGATAGCTTTCTAATCTTTCCATGAGTAGGTCTATTGGGGTGATGATATGGTTTATCCCATCCATCACAATGCCAATCATAATATTGGCCTTTATTATATTTGGTAAATTGACATGCCTCTGAAAAATCCCATTGAAAATTCCAACCAGCATTTGTATTTGCGTCATGAATGTAAGGCTGAATTTCTTTGTAAATCCATTGGTCGCTCATCCAAACAATATCTGAATTTCTTTTCTTTTTTAAATCTTTAACTTGTTTTGGATTTAATTTTTTTGCTTCACCATATCCACCAGTAACGGCCATCTGATCTTGTAGTTGTTTTCCATAACGTACAATATCATCACAAATTCTAGCAGGAATCGCTGATTGAAAGTACCAATAATAATTCGTTAAGTTCATATGTCTTTATAAGACATTTATATCTTAAATAAATATGAAAGTAAAGATTTGATCTAGATCAATTAAAGCGACAATGTTCCGGATACTGTAAAGGTTGCAATTTTACAGCTTCCTGCTGGTGCAGGTAAAGTTGTTATTGTATTAGTTCCTGGCGCTGCTGCTAAAGATGCGGGTGCATTTGCTGCAGGTATTCTAAGTATTATTGTACCGCTACCTCCATCACCACCTGCTATTGTTTTAGGAACTTCTCCGGTTCCACCACCTCCACCACCAGTATTAGCTGTTCCATGCATCGTGGCGGCACAGGTTGCTGGGTTTCCTCCATCTCCACCACCACCTGAACCTCCAGCTCCACCACCTGTAGTAGATCCATATACAGATCCACCTCCACCACCAGCATAAGTTACAGGAGAACCTGTAATTGAATTTGCTCTACCAACACCACCAACACCAGCAGGACCTGGATAAGGAGAAGGGGCAGCATTACCACCAGCTCCACCAGCACCTCCACCACCAGCACCTGCATAAGGGGCTCCTGGACCTGAAGGTTGATTTCCACCTGGATTTCCTTGTGGGCCTCCTAAAGCGGCAGGTATAGCAGGAGTATTACCTGATCCAGCAGGCTGAGCTGCTGATCCATAACCTGGTTGTCCACCACCTGAACCTCCATCACCCGCACATGCACAACCTGTAGGTCCACCACCACCTCCACCACCGCCTGTTGCTGTTATTGTTGAAAAAGTTGAATCGACACCATTTGATCCTGGTCCTGCACCTGGAGCAGGGATACCTGCACCTCCACCACCTATTACTACTGGATGACATCCACCAGTTAAAGTTAAAGAGGTAGCGCAAGGACTACCATAAGAAGAAACCATACCACCAGCTCCACCTCCAGCACCAACAAATCCTCCTCCACCGCCCCCACCAGCGATTACTAAATAATCTATTCCTGAAACCTCAAATTGAGGCCATGTTCCTGCTATCTTAGCTTGCATTTGAGATTGTAATGACCACACACCACTTGCTTTATTTAATTCTTTTATAATAGTTACTCCTGAGCCACCTGCTCCTCCAGAATAATTAGTTATAGTGCTTCCACCACCACCACCGCCACCTGTATTAGCTGTTCCTGCTCCAGCACTTGTTGGAATACTAGCTCCTTCGCCTCCACCACCTGATCCACCAGCGCCTCCTGAATTTCCTGGAGCGGGACCATCTGCCATCGCAGCTCCCCCTCCACCTCCTCCCACAGCACTTACAGGTGCTCCTGGATATGTAGAGCCTATACAAAGTCCTGCTCCACCTGGAGCTCCACTTTGTGGTTCACCAGGCATAGATTTACTTCCTCCTACAGTAGTGGCTCCACCCCCTCCAGCACCAGCAACTCTTCCTGGTATACCTGGAGTTCCATCTGCAGAAGTACATCCTCCTGCATAACCTTGACCACAAACACCTGTTCCTCCTGAAAGTGTCCCTGGTCCATTGTAATTATCTCTTGCACCACCACCTGATCCTCCTGGTTGTGCAGTATCACCTCCTGCTCCACCTCCACCACAAGAACTATATGTTGTACAACCAATAACTAAAGTTGAATTAGATCCATTACAACCACTAGTAGCTCCAGGTCCACCTGCTGCTCCACCACCGCCAACAGTTGTTGGATAAGCAACATTACCACAAACATTAATTGAAGAAATACATCTAACACCACCGGCACCGCCTCCACCTGATCCATTATAAGCTCCACCACCACCACCAGCAACAAGAAGTGCTTGTATAACTCTAGTACCTGGTTGAGTAGTATGACATCCTGTAGATGTTTTAGCTGTAATTTTATTACTTCCAAACGAAGTTTTATTCGTTCTTCCTATTATACCGCCGTTTGCTGATCCTGAAGGACTAGCCATATGAGTCTCCTTATGCGGATACCCAAGCTAGCGCTGATGCATCCCAATTGAAATTATTAACGGGATCTGAATGATCCTGTGCAGTCCATTTTTGTCCTGCTTCATCCCAACTAATTACTTTATCCTCAGTATCGGTTGGATATGTAACTGGAGCTTGCCAATCGTCATTTCCATCTAATGACCAAGATGCGTGAGGTTGAGGTGAAATAAATTTATCTTTTGCAGCGTCAAAAGTATAACCTTTTCCTGCATATTGTTTTCTAAAATTGTTATTGTAAGAAGTTTGTTTCCAAGTTCCACCTTTAAAGAAATTTACACACCATGTTTCACCGTCCACATGCATGTCATTATTTCCTAAAGGACCCGCTGCTGTTGTAACATCATTACCAACAACGACCACTCTTTTTACTATATTATTACCATCTAGTTCTGCGAAATGTGCCATATTTATACTCCTTAAAAGTTATTTATATTATAATTTTTTTATAGTGTCAATGTCCCTGATACAGTAAAAGTAGCTACTTTACACGACCCTACTGTTGTTATTGTATTAGTCCCTGGAGCTGCTGCTAAACTACCTGGAGCACAAGCTGTAGGCATTCTAAGTATTACTATACCTGAACCTCCATCACCACCGGTATCTGCAACACCATCATCAGTTCCACCACCTCCACCACCACCCGTATTAACCGTTGCATTAGTCGCTGCGCCTGAAGGGAAACTTCCCCCAGTTCCTCCACCACCAGATCCACCTGATGCACCACCTCCGGGTTGAGATCCACCACCTCCACCACCAGCGTAAGCAACAGGAGATCCTGAAATACAATTTGTTAAACCTGCTCCTCCACCTCCACCAGTTCCACCTGAAGTATTACTACCAGCTGCATTGGCGCCTCCACCACCTCCTCCTGCATATTGACCAGAAGGGGCAACACCACAAGGAGATCCTGTTCCACCAGGATTACCTTGAGAAGGAGTTGTTGCAGGAGCGTTTCCTGTACCTCCAGCAGCAGGACTAGCGTAGGAACCTCCACCTCCACCTGATCCACCGTTTACAGTACCATCCTTAATTTGATTATGACTTAGTCCTCGTCCCCCACCAGCACTTCTAATATAACTTACACCTGAGTCAGTTCCTTGAGTCGCATTCGTGGCAGGTGCAGGAGGACTTCCTCCAGTTCCACCAGCTCCTACAGTAATTGTATGACATCCTGGAGTTAATGATAATTTTGTTCCACCAGGGAAAGATGTTCTGTAGCCCCCAGCTCCACCTCCTCCAGCTCCGGAGTTTCCACCTCCACCGCCACCACCAGCGACTACTAAATAGTCAAGATCATTACCACCCGCAGGGGCACCTCCTATTGTTAAAGTAGCAGATGCTTTAAATGTTGCTAAAAATGTTGTTCCACCATCGGGTGAACAGACTGGCGCACACGCACTGTCGGTAGACATATATTGTGCTCCTCTTAGAATTACTATTCCTTTACCACCTGCACCACCACTTTTACCAGGTCCACCTGGAGATGCAGCTCCTCCAGCACCTCCGCCACCACCTAAATTTTCTGTTCCGGCTGTTCCTGCGGCAGGGCTACTTGCTCCTTGACCACCTGTTCCACCACCACCGTCTCCACCAGCTCCTGGTGCATTTGTTCTACAAACGTCACCACCACCAGCTCCTCCACCACCGCCAGCGTATGTTATTGCTACTCCTGTGATTGCATTTGGTGCACCTGCACCTCCAGCTCCACCGCCTCCATTATCTGGCGCGGATGTTCCTCCAGCTGCAGTTGCTCCACCACCACCTTCTCCACCGTCTCCTGGTGAACTTCCTCCACCAGCATTTCCTTGAGGTGGACTAACGGGAGGTGTATTTCCTGTTCCACCAGCAGCTGATGCTTTACCACCTCCACCGGAACCTCCAGGTTGACCACCTGCAGGAGGAGAACCGTCTCCACCTCCACCTCCAGTTGATGTTATTGTATCAAAAACTGAATTGCCTCCATTTGTTCCAGTCGCTTTACTTCCAGCGCCACCCGCTCCAACTGTTACTGCATAACTTCCCCATTTTAAATTTAATGTACAACCTTGAAGAGGAGCAGGTCCATAACCAGAAGCTCTATAACCTCCAGCACCACCTCCTCCACCACCAGTTGTATTACCACAATCTCCACCACCTCCAGCTCCACCAGCAACTACTAAATAATCTAAATCCACTGTATTAAAAACCCAATTATCATTTTTAACGTGGCAATAAACTGTATTCATGCTCCAAACACCTGAAGCCTTTGCGGGTAGCTCTGGTTCTTTAATTGCTACAACACCAGATCCTCCTGCTCCACCACCATAACTTGTTATAGCACCTGCGGGACCGGGAGTAAAAACACTACCACCTCCACCGCCACCACCAGTATTAGCAGTTCCTGCAAATCCTGTCTGTCCTGCAATTGGTGCAGCGGGTGAATTACCAGCGTTTCCGCCACCACCATCTCCACCTAAACCTCCTCTTGTATTTCCATAAATTGGTGCTCCATAAGAACCTGAACCAGCACCACCACCACCTACTTTACAACTTTCTAAAAACGGCTGACCTGGAAAAGCTGTTGGAGCTACTCCAACACCACCTGCTCCAGCATTACCACAAGCTGAAGTAGCTGCATTACCGCCTACGGCACCTGCACCACCTCCGCCACCACCACCTTGGACATTACCTGGTGAACAGTTACCTGTACCACCTGCATTACCTTGGTTACATGGTTGAGGGGGAGTATTACCTGCGCCTCCTGCTGCTGGAGGAGTTGACTCTCCACCACCACCTGATCCACCTGCTACTGCTCTGCATGATGCTTCATAACCACCACTACCTCCTCCTTCAGAGGTATATGTGGTTGCGCACGCAACTAAAGTTGAATCTGTTCCTGAAGTGGCACCACAAGCTGTCCCTGGACTCGCACCTCCGCCAGCTCCAATTGTTGCAGCGATAGTTGCACATCCAGTTGTAGGTACACTAATTTCTCTTACACCACCAGCTCCTCCACCACCACTTCTTTGACCATTAGCTCCACCACCGCCGGCTACTATTAAAGCTGTAACTGATGTAGTTCTCGATTTTGTAGCGGAAAAACATCCACTTGCTGTTTTAACTTGGATGACTTCTGCTTGGGTACATGTATAGATTGTATTAGGGGGTCCAATTATTCCGCCATTACCTTGCGCCATAATTTACCTCCTACGCGTCGTCTAATACTTCATACGATATGAATAAGTCCAAATCAGATGCAGCACTAGCTCCACCTTTTAATATGTCCCCTTCTCTTAAATAAATAGGTGTGTCAGATACAACTAATGATGCATCTGCTGGGACTGAAATTGTTTTTGCTAAATAAACTGTGGTTGCACCTGAAGCAACTGTTCCACCAGAAGAGGTTTGAACAGAAGTTGTTATAAGTAAATCTAAATCTGCCGCCGCTGCACCATCAACATTAGCACAAACAATTCGATTTATTTTAACAAGTTTTTCTGCTGCGACTGTAAATAAAGTTGTAGTTAAACCTGTAGTTAAATTCCACCCTAAAGATTCACCATAAATACTGGATACTGAGACTATATTTGGATTTGCCATAATTTAATTCCTCTATTGTTATTATCCGAAAATCATTGCCATTGCAATAGCTTTTCCTGTTGATATTCCTGCTGATCCGAAACTCACTGAGCCTGATCCATCAGTTACTAATGCTTGTCCGTTTGTACCATCGGCAGCTGGAAAAGTATAAGCCGCTTGAGCCGCTGCTGTTCCTGCGGATCCTCTAGTACTTACAAAGCCTCCTGTACGAATATCCGTACCATCATGATAACACCAAGTATTACCATATTTTGGTATAGTTATTCCAGTAGCTCCTGTAACTTTAAAAGTTATTGTATCAGAACCTGTTCTTGTAGTTCCATCAATAATTAAAAAAGGTTTAAGAATATCAGCTGCACCTCCAGGAGAAGATCCTGAACCTGCTTGTTCTGCTATATCTAATGTTCTACTTGATCCACCAGTTGTACCTGTTAATTTAACAACAATTGCTCTACCATCATAAGTTCCAGTAGAATTATCAGGTATAGTTAAAGTTCTGTCCGCTGTCATTGGTACTTCAATGTACTTGAACATATCTCTAAGATAATTTAAATTAAGATTGGTATTATCACCCCAAGTACCAGCGTTTTCACCGGTAGTCATTAGGTTAAAACCAAATGCATTATAATTTGATGCCATAAAATCTCCTAAGCTGCTTTTACTTCCGTATACGTAATATCTGTACCCGTAGATACTTCACTATAAGATACAGGCGTCCCTGTGTCAACCTCATTATACGCAAAGACCGTAGGTATGCCCGGGTTAATGGTAGCTGCCACTCCAGTAGGAAATACATTAGCATTTGCTTTAAAAGCAACACTACCTAAAGCAGTCGTTAAAGCCTGACCAGTTACCCCATATCCTGAAGCTTGTCTTATAATACCCGTCGTAGAAGCTGCTGAAACTCCAGTAGGATAGACCCATGCATCTCCTACTTGATCCGATTGATTTATTCCACTTTGAGCTACTACACCAGTTGGGAATACATGAGCATCCCCAGTTAAAGTTACTGAACCCGTAGCTCCTGTAGCACTTACTCCTGTCGTATCTATTTGTGCTGGGCCTTCGACAATAGTATTGCCCATAGATCCAGTTAATCCTAAACCAGTTACAGAAACATTAGCATGTGCTATAGTTGAAACACTTCCAATAGCAGTTTGAGCTGCTACACCAAATGGTACTTCTAAATCTTTTCTAAGTTCAACATTGATTGGACCCACAGTCCAACTCATTCCTAAACCAGTTACAGCAATTCCTACATCCCCTTGATGAGTAACACTTCCAATTGCTGTGGATGCATTAACCCCGGTAACTGGAACATTTTTAACAAGTTCTATATCAACCGATCCAATGGCAGTTGTAGCACTAACTCCTGACACATTAGTAATAGCGTCATCAGTACCACCCCATACTTGAGATCCCCAAGTATCTCTACCCCATCCATCTAAATTAAAAGCTGATTCGTTTCCAACTGCAGTAGTTGCAGCAACACCTGTAACGGCAATATTAACTGATCCTTGGTCACCCCAAAGATTCTCTCCCCACTTTAACGAGCCCCAAGTGTTCGCCATAAGGAACTACCTCCTTACGATATTCTTAGGATAGCTAATGTATCTGTGAAATTTGGAAATTGAATTGTGAAAGTTCCAGCAGTAGCAGTTTTATCTCCACCAAAATCTAAAACACAAACAGCTTTATCTGAAGCTGAATTATTATAAATTACAGCTCCTCTTGCTGTAATTGAAGCAGTTAACCAAGAAAGGTTAGCCCAATCAACAATTGCTGTATCATTTGATAATTTATGAGTTTGATTAGCTACAGCTAATTGTTTTCCTCTTGTTGTATATCCTGTACCACTAGTTTCACCAGAAGTTGTAAACTCTGTTGTAGATTTTCCAAGAGTAGCTGAATTTGTATATAAAGCTAAATAAAATTTATTACCAGATGTTTGAGTAAAATTGTGAGTTGCACTTAAAAGTTGATTTTTAAATGTATTACATACTGCACTAGTTGTTATTGCCATAATAATCTCCTACTTAATTAGTCCGGCATCAGTTGTTGAAGGTGTGTTTAGTGGGATTCTAATAGTTCCACTTGTATAATCACCTCTTCTACGTCTTCCTAATTGTTCAAGACCGAACTTATCTACCTCTTGTTTATATCTATTTTCATAGTATGTCAACATATCCATGGGACCTTTTAAGAAGCCATAAGCCTCAATGAGACAAGCATAGAGCATGCCATTAGGGAACTTCTGACTCAAGAAAGTCTGAGTATTTCCCGAACTTAATTGATCAGGCATTATAGAATACTCTACTTCAATAGTATAAGTAGCATCTGGAGAAGGGGCAATTTTATAATAATTAGTATTATTACTCGCTCCTTGACCAGACTGGAACATAGCATAGTATCTAGGCTTGCCAGTATTAGCTGTTTCATCTTGTGTATATTCATCAAGAAAAGTTTGATCTACCTTTTGAAGATACCACATATCATTATTTGAATCGGTAAGTTTAATAGCTCTAATAAAATCTTCATTACCAGGAGTATTATAAGTTCCTTGGCCTACAATCAAAGTAGCTGTCTGATATTTTCTTTGAGCATCGGTTGCTACATCTCTATTAATTCTATTCTCAGCAGACATAATAAAATTATCTATGATAGCAGAGGTAAAAAGAGAACTATCTACTTCAGTATAATCTCTAATTGCTGTTGTTAAAGTTGAATATGTATATCCTGCCATTATGCTTGTAAGGTAACTGGTCCTATTGAGACCGAACCTCCTCCTTGTACATTACCAGTTGTAGCAGTAGATCCACTAACTGTAAATTGATAATTATTATAAGTTTGAACATAAGTAGTCCCCCATTGAGAGATAACATGCCCTGCGGCTCTTGAAATTGTAGCCCCATCAATTCCATCAAAATTAGGAATATTAGCGTAAGTAGCCACTGGATTACTAGTTGTCCCCGTCCCTGAAGAAACCGTAGGGGGTCCATAAAATCTATAAGTTTCTCCCATAGTTCTAGAATGTCCTGGTTGATAAACTCTAATTACGGAAGTTCCAGCGGTTGTAGTAAAAAAAGGATTAAATTGTAATAAAGTAGTTGTTGCAAATTCTGTTCTAGCGGGTCTTGCTCTTTGTAAAGCTTGAGGATCTCCTCCTGTAACTTTAATTTCTAATTGAGGAGATTTAGGTTCGTATTCAGAAATATGGACCCAGGCTCCTGTCCATTCTCTAACCATTTCTAAATAAGGAAATGCTTGGCCGCTTCGATCTGAAATGGAAAGCGCATATTTCCCTTGAGCAAATCGCGCTGTCATTATGATACCGCCGGATAATAAGTTTGAGGTGTAATAAATGTACTAGAAGCTGAACCATCTTCTGCTAATGCTCTAGCTAATTCATCTTCATAATATAATTTTAATTCTTGTGTTTTTGCAGGATTAATTTTTTGACTTAAATAAAAAGCTAAACCTGAAACTAAACATGGATAAAATCTATAAGGAACTTCCGGGTTATTAGCATAAGGAGTACCAGTTGTTTGAGGAGATCCTGTATCCGGGAACGCGATTCCTGGATCTTCTAATCTTCTTATATAATAAATATTAAGAAATTTACCTGCCTGTGAAGATCCTGGTGTAATATAAGTAGTTAAAGTAGTTTTATTAATGAATCTTTGAATCCAAAATTGACTTGGAACTCCTTGTGATTCTTTATTAGTTAAAGCAGCATAAGTCGATCTATCAATTTTAGTTAAAATAATATCTGATTGATCAGTTGTTCCATCATCACTTCTATAAGAAGTAGTTAAAATATCTGTAGCATTATAAATAAAAGTACTAGAAGCGTCTGATCTTGCAGGGTTAACTGTATCTGACCCTCTAGCCGCTGCACTTTTATAAATATCATAAGTATTCTGTCCGCTATTTATATAAATATTAGTATTAGAAACAGACCAAAAATGTATACCTCTATTTCCCCATTCGGAAAATAAAATGTTAAGTGAAAAAAGAGCAGTTTTAAGACTATAACCAGATGTTAATTGTACATTGCATCTTTCATAAGCCTCTTCAATACATTGTGTTATTGAAGGCTCAAATGCAACTGTTCCTGATGTTGCCATTTATCCTCCTAACCGTAAAAGAATGTAACTTCGTCAATAGTTGTTAAAGTGCATTTTCCACTTGTTTGACAACGAAGACCAGTTCCTGGAAATTGCATATATACAGTTCCAGTGCCTGAAGCAATCGTGCATAGGCTAGTAGAATCATCTAAAATTTCTATAGATCCTGCACCTGCACTTCCATTATAATAAAGTCCAAGTATTCTACACGGGCCAGCAAAAATAGTTCCCGCTCCAGCTGAGGTAATGTTAGTACTTTTTATATTTACTGGGTATGTACTCATAATTTTTCTCCTATTCTGCAAGCTCCCGAAGGAGCTCACAAATTTTATCTATTACGCTTCAAACAGGAAAGTTCCTGCAGTAGCTGTTGTATATTTTCCTAAATCGCTAGCGACATTCCAAATACCTTTTTCAAAGCATGTAAAATACACATAACAACCAGTTGAAAATATATTAGTGGCTGCATTAACAGGTGTATACGTCATTTTAGTTTCATCTGCGATAGACGTATCAATAGTTACTTCTGCACCAGAAGTAGTTTCAATTTTTGAACCAGTTCTGAATACATCGTCCCCTGCACAATCAAAGCTAAGTGTAGCAACTGATGAATGCGCTACATCTTTTGATTGAAGATGCACTACGATAGTTCCTACAGTTGCTGCCGGTAATGTTACCGCTTGAGCAGCTGCGCCTGTGTAATCATTAATTGTAATTACATTAGCCGCATAAGTTAATGTACCTGATGTTGCCACAGCAGTAGCTGTTAAGCTAGTTAAATCTGGTTTCATTCCTATAAACCTTGATGTAACAACTCCTGTGTTTGCAGCTTTATTGATCTGTTGAAATCCTTTTTCGGATCTAACTGGACCATTAAACGTTGTGTTTGCCATAATATTCCTCCTAGAATATTTAAATGTAGTCCCTAGGGCAGTCGACTATACGCGTCTACATTTATAGTTTTATTAAATTTGTATAGTAAGTGATTTATAGCTTAATTTTTTAAAGAGCGCAAGAGGGCGCAAAAGAAATATACGATTTCAACGATGTGGCGTTTATCTACGTAGCCACAGAAACTTCTGGAGCAGAATTTCTAATTGCATTTTCTCTATCTGCAATTTTAGATTCTTCGGCTTTGATCTCAGTGATAACATCTCTAATAGCGTTATCAATTTTGACCATATCCAGAGTATATTTTCCTTCTTGCTCATACTCCAGCTGCCACCTCAACTCCAAGGACCTTTTTTGTTTGTACAGGTCTTGTACCATCAACAACCTCCTCATAGGTTATTCTGTTCATCTTGGGACTCATCATTTCTCCAAGATATTCCCATTTTATACTCTTATCTCCCAGTTTGTCAACTATTGAATTCTCAATAGATTCAACATTATCTTCAGCTAACACTTCAAATTTAGCCAGATATTGGTAAGCATTAATATGTACTAGGAATTTGTGCATTTTTTCTTTCTATTTAGTAAATGTGGCGAAACTGTGTTCCGCCACATAAATTGTTTAAGATTACACTCCAGGTGTTCCGAAGATTCCTCTCCAGTCTGAACATCCAAATGCGTATCTCTCTCTAGCTTTGTATCTAACGTTTCCAGTATCGAAATCGCCTTCCATTGAAGTTTTCAACGGTGCTCTATCGAAATGTTTCATTCCGTTAGGTACGTCAGTGATTACAAACCAAGCGTCGTCATCAGCTAAATAATTATTAATAACATATCCTTCTGGAACTGCTCCCATGTTTTTGATTGCATTAATATCATTGTCTGCTGTCTGAACTCTACCTTGAGATTTCATCAATCGCTCTGCAACGAATTGCAAGTTGACCGGAAGAACCATTCTTCTCGGTTTAGCTGCAATTTTAAGACCTCTTTCATCTTTAGCTTGCGCAATCTGAATGATTATCGCTTCTAAAGAAGTTTCGTTTAAGTCTGCTGCATTAGTTAACAAGTTACTTTGATTACCAGATAACGTAGGGTGCGAATTTACTATAAGAAATTGTCCATCTCCGAAAGTTCCGGATGTGAACGCATTGTTAAGTAAAGCTGCGCCTTTAGTATTCTTAGTACTCGCCATAGATCTTGCTAAAGCTTTTGTGTATCTAGAAGAAAGTCTGTCATAAAGGTTGTCCTCTATTGCTTCTTCTGTGATTGCAAAAGCCAGTGCAATTGTTTCCATCGTGTATCTAGCAGTGTAAGTTTCCTGAGCTGTATCAAAACTTACGTTTTGACCTTCAGGTTTTACTGCTGCATCACCAAAACCAGATAACATAACTTCCTCTTCGAAAGCTCTGTCAGATGATTCTGTTGCGTAGATGTCTTTAGTTTGATCAGCGTACTGTTTGTATTCCAACCCGAATAAAGCGTTTAAACCGGGCTCTAGCTCTTTGATGAGCTGCTGTCGTGATATTGCCATAGTTATTTACTCCTATATTCCAAGTAGGTATACATGTCTACCAACATTGAATCTAACTATCCAGTTAGAGTTCGCTGTTGAAACGTCGCTGTTTGAAGGATCTTCTGATAGTCTAAGGACCGCAAACATTCCTGCTGCTCCCCCTAAGGCTGAACCAGATAGTTCCTCTTTCGATCTACCATTGGTTACCGTTGAACCTGCTGCATAAACCATATCACACGCTCTTCCCACAACTGCTTGAGTGTGAGTTCCAGCCGTCTGAACTTCGAATAAGTCATCAGGATCGTCGTAGATGAATGCATCTGCTGCTGCAGCTACATCACCTGGCCAATAGTTTTGAAACGTTGGTTTATTAGTAGTTGGATCTTCATAGAGACAACCGTTAAAGATACCTACGTTACGTGATGCATCAGTTTCAGATGGGCCTACGTATCCAGCAGTCACAGTTGTGCCGCCTTCTACTTTTAAGCCACCAGAACCTGCTAATGCAACAACGTCACCAGAATAAATCGCAGCAGTTTGTCCTGATGCAATTTTGTACTGTGAAGTACCATTAGAAGTTGGTCTACTACCTAATCCACCCACCTGTCTAAAACCGAACGGTGCGTCTATATTTGCCATAGTATACTCCTTTGTGAATAGTTTTACCTATTCACGGTTAATTTAAATCGATGATAGGGAATTGGTTGTTATCCCGAGAAAGACTATTCGTCCTTCTTTGTACCACCGAAGGTTACACGAGTCTGCCTCTCTTGATTGATTGGCATACTTGGGTGCTGTTCCCTATTTAAATCGTGTTTTAAAGCTTCGTCGGCAGATTTTGTTTGTTCAGCAAAATAAGCCTCACGAGATTTAGCGATCTCTTCGGGTACCCTAGCCAGCACTAGGCCACCAACTCCGATAACTCCAGCGTATTTTCCGTCTTTATTCACAGGATAATCTGAATCAGGATATTCGTCAGCTCTCACTAATTCGTATCCGCTTCTAAGTCTTCCTTGTACGTTTCTCGTATCGTCAAAACCTAGAGTCTCAGCTCTTATCCATCTGTGCCTAAAGCCGTCAGGCGCCGGTGGTGCATCTAAAGATGATGGTGGAGTCCAAACTTTTGGTCTTTCAGATTTAGACCTTGTTTCGCTCGCACGAGAAGTTTTATTGTTTTCCATATGCTTATGCTCCTTCCGTGTTTAATACTTGTTTCGCATATTCTTCGAGTGGCACACCTAATTTTTTTGCAATTTGCACCTGTGAAGATGTGAGGCTCACAGTTTTGCGACCAGGTTTTACACCTCTGCGAACAGAAGCAACCGTCTGAGCGGGTTTAGTCGTATTTATATTAGTTTTACCAAATTTATGTGGGAAGTCAAGCTTCATTCTCTTGTCTATCTCAGCATAATACTCGTCAGATGTAGGATCCATACCTTCAGATTCAACAAGATCCTTATGATGTTCAAAAGCAGTGTAAGTCATTGGTTTATCTTTACCAAACCAAGCATTCTTTTCTGCCCATGTTTCAGCTTTCTCGTCTACTTGAGGTAAAGATGTTGGCGTTGGTCGTGCCATTCCTTCTCTGTAGGGAGGAGCTTGAGGGGTTTCCCTCTCATAAGTTTCTCTTCTTGATTTCTCTGTAGCAATCCTATTTGCATCAGTTGTTAATGTGCTCAATTCAGTTTGAGCTTCAACTTGTTTAGCTGTATCTCCTCCTTCAATAGCTGCAGCCAATTTTGCTTTAACAGCATCCAATTGACTTTTAACTCTTGTTTCGGAATCTTTAAGATAAGCTGAATCTAAATGTTTATATTTAGATTCCCAAGTCTTTCTTTTTGTCTCTACGCCTCTAGCGTAGTCTATAGCAGCATCTTTCTGACGTTCTGCCTCTCTCCACTTTCTGGTAAGTTTAGAAATTCTTTTTTTAACCGAATCACTATACTCTTCTAGTTTCTCGTCTTGCGCTTCTTTTTTCGTTTCTTCTTTTTCTTCGATCTTCGTTTCTTGTTTGCTTTCTTGAACATCAGAGCCGACATCAGATTTCTCAGCTGTGTTAGCGGACTCAGTATTGACTTCAATAACTTCTTCATTTTTTCCTTCCTCTTTAATTTCAACTTCGGCACCTTCACCACTTGTGTCTAAATCGACTAGTTTTTGACTAGGTTTTGTTGCTTCTTCTGGCATAGTTCCTTCCTATGTTAATATTCATGCAAGATCATTTCAGGATCTTGTATGGTTGCAAGAATCTCATCTTCATTTAAGATTCTTATTTCTCCCCCTTCAATTTTTAAACGTGAACCAGCATATCTAGCAAAGACTACCCATTCACCCTTCTTGCACCACGCACCTTCTGGATATCGTTTTTTATCACGATAACAATCTGGTCCCATCCCTAAAACTAAACCACAAACCGTTCCGATCTGTTGTCGTTCTAAAGCTGCTTCTGCTAATAAAATTCCACCTTTAGTTTTAACTTTTGGTTGAAAAGGTAAAACCATAATTCTCCAGCCAGTAGGTTTAGGCAAACTTGATTCAGCAGGCGGAACATTACGTTTCGCTTCTGCTTCTTCAGCTGCCTTTTTTAATGCAGGTTCTAATGCTAATTTAATCTTGGGAATTTCGGTCTTTGTCGATCCTAATAACTTTTCCGTCATTGTCTTGCTCCTTTGTATTATTTAGCAGGTTAGAGATTTCCTGAAAGACACCTTCAAGTGCCGCTATCTGTCCAGTAATATACTTATATTTATCGAAGTTGTCAACTGCTCCGGACGTAACACTTAACGATAAAGCTTGCAATCTTTGTTTGATTGCTCTTTGTAATTTATGAATTACAATAAACTCATTATTTTGAGCCATGTTTCTTCTTTCCTTTCTTTTTCTTTTTTCCTACGGGTTTACTGCCATAGGTTTCAGTCCAATCTTTCGCAATCTTGGGATGATTTTTCCAGAGATATCTTCTTTGTTTCTCTGATTTAAAAGGCATTATTTCTTACCATTCCTGAAGATCTGAGTTCCCTTAATCCCAAAAATACTCGCCACTACCAAAATCCACAAATTTGTGAACCATGATGGCAACGACTGGAAATATTCGAAGAAAAGCTTCACTTTCTCCATAGCTGCCGGATCATCCGACATAACTGCCCACATTAACACAATGATGGGCGCCGAAATAATCACGAGGACAAATTCGTCCTTGTAGTCTGATTGACGGGCTTCTAATAATTTTCCCTGGTAAGCTTCCTCACCACGAGCTTGACGCTCTGCGTGTAAAAGTTGTGCATCAGACATAGCAACTTTTGCTTTTTGTCTGTTAGCGTAAATTTTACCGCCAGCTTGTAATGCTATTTTAGCTAGGCTAAACCAAGCCATAAATTAGTACCACTTAACCTTTGATTTCTTATCCTTTAGCATTCTTCTTTGTCCACCAACTTGATCTTCTAGAGGTATTTTTTCAGACACAGTATATTCAACTCCGCCTTTTGCATATCCATCTTTATTAGTGAATTTAGAAAAATTTACACCTTTGTAAAAAGGTTCTTTATCTTTTTTAGCCATTTTTAATAGGTACTCCTCCCTTTAAATATCCATCTTCATTTAAGAATTTAGATTGATCAGGTCTTTGTGTATTTAAAGCTGATCCCATTCTACCACCATGTGTTTGCACACCAACTCCTGGTGCACTTGTTTTAACTTCTTTCATAGTAGTATTTCGAGGTGCTGCATTTTTTACATGTAAGCCACCTTTTAAATAGCCATCTTTATTTAAATATTTTCCAAATGCGTTTTTCATTATGATTTCCTTTTCTTAGCCATCTTTTTAAAAGTTTTTGCAAGGTTATATCTTTTAGATCCTGGAGGGCAACTAGCACCACCAAATTTCTTACCAGTACAAGGTTTATCTTTTCTCATACCTTTAGTAGCTTTTTGAATCCAATTACTGTCTCCACCTTTTTTAAGGCCAACTCTTCCACCTTTGTTGTATCCTCTATTTAGTTCTCCAATAACTCTTCTCTTCTCAGCTCTTCTATTTGGATTCATTCTCTCAGCATCGATACGACCTACTTCTTCTAATAGGTTTGCTCTACCACCAAGATTCATTAGTGCTCTTCCCGCAGTTTTAGCAGGGTTTAAAAGTATATTTCTCCAAGCCATATTGCTCCTTACTTGTTAACTTTATTTGAACGACCAAATTTTTTCTTACGCTTTCCCCATTTTCCATAAGACTCATCTCTACGATCTTTCATAGATTGTTTCTTACCAGATTCTTTTCCAGTTCTCATTCCTAAAGACTCATCTTCTCTATCTTTATAGCCCTGTTTTTTTCTTTTAACAGATCCGCCTTTTCTCATGCCTTCTCTGTCATAAGGAAATCTAGGTTTGTAAGGTCTTGTTCCAAAATCATTTCTCATAATTTTTCTCCTAATTAATTGTTATACTATTCTCGAGGTCCTTTCAAGGTCTTTACGTCTTTTCTTTTCATAACATCAGAACGCATTTTAGCTTGATTAGACATCTCTTGTTTAACTAATGAAGTTTCAGCTCTAAGGTTAGCTAAGTCCTCATTTTGCTCCATTTTTTCTTGTTGAAGCTCTCTATTTTGGACTAATTTAGCTTTATCTAGGTTTACTCTTTCAGTAGTTTCGGTTTGTTTCCTATAGTTCTCCATAGCTTTAAGATCTAACTCTTGAGCTTTAAGTTTAACTAAAGGATCGCTATCTAACATAGAAGTAATCTCTTTTTCTTGCTTCATAAACTCTTCAGTAAATTCTGCAATCAAAACAGCTTTTCTTGCTTCCATCATTAAATTCAGTTGTTGAACTTGTTGTTGAAGTTCAGGCCCTTGGGCGCCTTGAGCTTGTAGTTGTTGTACTTCCATAATTTGTTGAGCAAATTCTAATTCAATATGTTCTTGTGCCATCAAGGATATATGCTCCATAATATTCTTTTCTAAAGCAGCCATAATTGGTGGGTTGTTTCTTGCAAAGTTAGTAGCCATAAAATTCATGTGAGCTGTAATATGAGCTCTATGATCTTGATTTCGATAAGCTTGAAAAGGTTTCATAGCCATTGCATCAATATGTTCTAATGCTGGATCTTTTGGAACTGGTGGTTGAGGAGGAGGTAAAACTTGATCAATATTTTTAATTCCTAAAGCTTCATACATTTTTCTGTAAGACTCATACATATTATGCATTTGAGGATTAGACATTGACAATTGTAATTGAGTTTGAGCTAATTGAATTCTTTGTGTCATAGAAAATATATTAGGATCCGCTACAGGAACAATATCTATTCTGTCATCAAAATCTGCTTGCTTAATTAATCTATTTCCACCTACAACATCATAAGGATATTCTGGTGGTAAGTATTGAGCAAATATATTTGATAATAATTTAAATTCCTCTTTTAAAGAATTATAAATTCTTTTATGAATAGCGCTCATCACTCTTGAGCCTCTTTCTAATAAAGCCACTGTCGTCCCGACCGCTGCTCCTTGAGCTTTAGCATCTCCTACTTGGTTATCAGCAATTGAAGCAAATCTCTGTCCCGCTTCAACTACAATTCCCATTAGTTGTAATAATGTTGGTGAAGGTTCTTTGTAAGGAAGATTAAAGAATGCATCTCTTAAACTTCCGCCTGGTGCATCCACATCTCTCCACTCTCCTGGTTGTAAAGGCTGTGCATCATCTCTAACTCTTACTCCCCTCTGTTTAAATCCAGATGGTAAATTAGCTAAAGTTCCTGCATCTAGTAATTGGCGGAGAGCTACTGTTGCAGTTCTGCTCAATCCGCCAATCATATGAATAAGTCCAAATCCGTAGAAACCTAGTCCTGGTAGAAATTTAAAATGGACAAAGTATTGGACTTTTTTCTTCAGAGGATCGTTTGGTTGATAATTTCGTCTAATAGACAATATTCTCCGACCCCCAGCTTCCATCGTTACGATGTAAGGCAGTTTAATTCCTGTAGGTTCTCCTGTTTCTTGATCTACATCTTCAAAACCTTCCAGGTCTAAATTCACATGACATTCTAAAATTGTATAACTTTGATCACTTCGATTCATTGTTTTAGTCGTTCCTTCTAATTTTCTTTCTTCTTCATGAACTCTATCTTGCGTATAGGCCGGTCTTCCTAATTCTATATCGCTATAGAATCCGGAAACCTGTGCCTTACGTACGTCGTTCTCCGACATATACATACGTTGAATAACTGCTTCCGCATCTTCTAATGAGGTAGCCGAATACGGAACAATTAAATCATCCGCCTGTACAAATTTTGAAACTGCTCTTCCAACCATTTCATCATAATAAACTTTTTTAAATGATGACCCGGCTAGAGGTAAATAAAATAACATTTGATCAAACTCTGCATCATATTCTTTCATTTCCTGTGTCAATTGATAATTCATATAATCTTTAACACGCATTGCTTGATCTTCTTTTTCTCTGTTTGAAGCTCCTAAGATTTGAGTTCTAACAGGACCATTCGCTGGTAATAATTCTTTGTAAGCTGTTGCTTGAAACTGAGTTACTGCTTCAGCTAAAACTGGGTGAGTAGCACCACTTGCTCCTTGGAAGGGTTGAGATCTTTGAGTATATTTAAATCCTAATAAATCTAAACCAGTTGTATAAGCTTGTTCCCATTCTCTTCTTGAAGCTCTGTAATCTTCGTATTGTTGATAAAGCTCCGAAGCTAATCTGCCCGTAATTTCATCTCCCACTAATTCTGCTAAATTTGTAAAATGATCTTCTCCACCAGAGGGTGAAACTTTTCCTGGTTCAAAATCAATCTCTACTGAACCATCTTCATTTTCCTGAACATCAACTCCAGGATCGGCTTGATTCTGTTGATTAAGAACTTCTATTTCTAAATCTTCTTCTGGATTAACTTTTACCTTTTCCCGATTATTAGGGAGCGCTTTGTCTATTTCTGCCATATAATTCCTACGTTAACCTACTCTAACTTGTTTTACATCAGAAGGCAACCCCATGATTCCTTGCGGATTAGGCCCTGCTAATGGAGGTACTAAAGATTGTCTTCTTGCAATTGCGCCTGTTTCTACTTCTCCACCTGTATTAAATCCTTTTTTATGTCTTTTCATCATATCGCTTCTTTGTGTTGCTACCATGATAGCTTCTTCTCTATCTTCATGAACACTCGTAGGTTCAATTTCTCCCCTTAAAATCATTTCTGTTAATTGATCTTCAGTATATGCTCTTCCATCATGAATACTTGGAATATTAATCCACATTCCTCCCATAGGAATGGTCACCGATTTTTCTGATACTTCTTCTCCAGTTGGAGTCGTATAAACACGCCTGTCATATTGTGTTACTTCGTCTGTTGGAGTTCCAACTAAACCTTGATCCGCATATCCAATTCTTCCACCTGTATTAAATTCTTCATAACCACCTTCTTCAAAATCATAATTACTAGTTTTAGGACCTGTTGTTTTAGCATCTTCAACCCCAATCCATTTTTGCATAGAAGTTAATGTTTCATCTGCATCCGTAACGGGATCAAAATCAGAAAAGTCATCTCGATAAGGAGTACTTCTATCCGGTTCCGTAAACATCACTTCAGGCTGTGTTTTTTGACCTGCTAATTTTCCTTGAGTAATTATTTCTCCTTCATCAAACTGAATAGATCTAGTCATTTCTGAATCATAGTCAGGAGCGGACCAACTAATCTCAGTGGTTCCTGTTACTGGATTAGATTCCATTGTAATTTTTTTTCCATTAATGGTATGTTCATATATGTCTCCATTAACATATTTTTTATCTGCCATTTCTAATAATTTTCCTTCAGCTTTAATTTTTGCAATTAAACGAGGTACCCACATTTCAGGTTGAGTGGTTGTTAAAGTTTCTTTAGCTACCGTTTCTGCAACTTGTTTAGTTGGCGCTTTCCAACCCTGTTTAAATAATCCTGAACCTCCAGCTCCTACTGTTCCAGCAAGGCCCATTAACCATTTTAAAAATCCTCTTCTATCCATTCCACCAGTCTTCATGCCAACTCTTCCGCCTTCATTAAAGAAATCAAAATCATCAGCTCTGTCTAAAGCTCTCACTTCTTTTCTTTGATCTTGGAATATATCAATTTGATCTTCCATTCCTTTTAAGACTGCTCTTTGTTGAGTAGGATCTAAAGTTTGGCCTCTTAATGTCATTTCATCAGCACCTATTAATCTATTACCTAAACCAAATGGTAAACTTCCCTGAAAAATAAGATCCATATAACCATCTGCATCTTTTTGGGTAATTTTTCCTCTAGCTAACATTGAATCTACAATTTTCTTACCATCTCGGTAATCTTTAATTTGTCCATATATCCCAGCCCCTCCCAATAAAAGAAGCGTAAGAGGCGCTGACATTAAACCTCCTGCGACTGTAGTCCCTAAAACTGCGGTTGCGCCAATTCCTATGGCAGCTCTCTTAGCTAAAGCCCCTAATCCTTTTTTAGCTGTCTCTTTAGCAAAAGGGGAACCAATAATTGCTTGTGTCAGTTTTTTAGTTACAGGTTTTAATCTTTTTTGAAATGCCCAATCTGTTCCGCTTGCTGCTGGGGATAGAATTGCATTTCTAAGTCCTTTAGGTAAATTTTTCCAACCTTGAGTAGTTTTTAAATCTTTTAAGTTTTGCATACTCATCAGTCTTGTTCGTTGACCTTCTGGTAAACTATTATACCACTTTTCTGCAGCGGCAAGAGATGCTTTATTCTCAATTCCTAAAGCAAATAATGCATTAAATGGATCCGTGATCATTTCTCCAGCTTCCATTCCTTGTTTGTATTGCCACATTTTTTCTGGAATCATCATGGCTGGAATAGCTGCTGTCCAACTTGTTAAATATCTTCCTGGGGCTGTTCTCATTCCACCCACTGCTTGTCCTAAACCGAGCATAACGGGTAAACCTAAAAATCCTGATTTACCTGGATTGTCTGCAATCCAGTTTAATATTCCTGTTTGAGTTTCTGGATCTCCTGTTTCTGTGTTTACAAATTCACCCGTTGTTGAATTATATTCCATCGACTGGTCCGTGATCCCTGTTTCGTCAGCCTCGACTTCTGAAACCTGGTCCACGGTTCCCGAAACTTGGTCCACGGTGTCTGGAGTATCTGTCAAAGCCCAACCAGTTCCAGCTAAGGTAGCCAATCCTGCAAGTATGCCTACTTTACCACCTTTTCCAGCGAGTTTATAAAAACGATTTTTTAGTACTTTTTGAAAACTTTTATTATCCAATTTTGTTAAAATTTCTGGGAGGGCATCTCGATCAGCAGGGACTTCAAAAGAGTACCCATGTTTTTCATAATGTGCATCAAACAAATCTTTGTATTTATTATATACTTCTTTATTTTTAATTGTTTTACTAGGATGCTTAAAAGATAATTTTAAACCTTTCACTTTTTTAATAGGGTTATCTTTATTTGCCTCTATTTCAAAATCTGTGATTTTTTGGTTATATTTTTTTTGTTCTACTAATCTTTGTGGATCACCTTTTAAAAATTTTTTGGTTAATTTTTTTTCTAAAAAACCTTTATCTCTATCTACTCCTCTTCCTTTAACCAAAGAATTAAAATCAGATCCTAAAACTTGTCCAAAAATTGAATACGGTCCAGAACCTCTTCTCATCCCAGACGTAAGACTACCTATTTCATCCACAGCTATTTTTCCTTTTAATTCAGGAATAAAAGAAAATATTTTAGTAAGAATATCTCCTCTCAATTTAGTAACATTTGTTGGTAAATCCATTAATTTTGAAAAGGCCTTTTCGTAATATCGTCTAGACGTTTTTCCTGCTCGTTTAAACATACCACCCCCTTTTTTTTCTATATGATCGTCAGCCAGTTTTTTGTATTGAGCTGAAACTTTAAGAAAACCTATTCTTTTATTATTAGATAAACTATTTGCTAGATCTACTGCTCTTGATTCAGCAATAGTTGGATCTACTTTTAAAACCTTTTTTATTTGAGCGTCTGTCGGAAATTTTCCATCGTCCAAAGTTTCTAAAATTTCTTTATTCTTTAAAAGTGTTCTAACATCCTTAGCTACTTGTCCTGCTCCTTGTCCTGACGGTAGCTTCATCTTTTTTTTCTTTAAAAAATAAGTTACAACTTTGGCGTTATGTTGATCTATTTTTTTTAAATGCTTATTAATGTCGGCCTTAGTTGGAAGTTCTCCTTCTTCTTTTTTAAACTTTTCTATATAATCTTCTATGTTTTTTAATCTTGTAGGATGATCTATTGGCATCGTATTTTTCGCCTTACCTTCCCTAATTTTTTTTTGCACTCCAGATTGCTGGTCTTTATATTTTCTTAATGAGGTACGTTCGTACTCTTCTATTCTAGCCTTAACTTTAGGTGTTTCTTCAAGTGCTTTTATTTTCTTCCTTTCTGTCTCCATAATTCCAGCTTCAGGATTTTCTCTAATTTCATATTGATGTTGTGCATCTTGATCTGTATATTTTAATCCTGTTCTTTTTTCCCACTTTTTTATTCTTCTCTTGTCTCTAGGAGTTAATATTTTTTTTTGAGTGTCTGTGTCAAATGTATCTTCTATTTCAATAACTTTAAGTTTTTTATTAGAAAACTCTGGTAAAAGTCTTCTAATATTTTGAGCAGCATTGAATTTTTCATTACCAGTTAAATTATTTTTCTCTACATAATCTCTAACATCAAGGGTAGAACCCTGTTTTAAACTTTCTAGGTAGTTTCTTATTGCTGCGGCACTTCCTTTACTCATTAAACCCCCCTAAACATGGAGCCTACACCACCGCCTGCTGCATTTGGTTTTCTTTTTATATCCGCTTTGATAGCGTCAACAATTTCATCTGGTCCCATGCCTGTTTCTTGCATCTTTAATCCTTGTTCAACTGTAGCCATGACTTCGGCAAGTCTATAAGGATCATCGTCGGCTAACATATTATCTAAAAGTCTTTGATCAACAAGATCACCATACTTAGCTCGAAGAACTTGTTCTTTAATTTCTTTTGGCCATCCGTCCATACCTCCTGCAATTGCTTCTTCAAATGCAAAAAAATCTTTTTGTTTAGACATATCATAACCCATTTTTTTCGCAGCATCGGATAATGCCATTCCTTTTATCCCTGCTTTTTCCATGGCTTCCTTAACTCTTGGATCTTCCCAATCTATTTGAGGTTTTGTTTTTTTCTGGATAAAAGCTTTTTTAACTCCACTTAATTCATCTTTAACAATAGGAGCATCGGCTTTTCTAATATAATCTTCAACATTTAAAAATTTTTCAGGACTTCCTCTTGTCATTCTTAAATAATCAAACATTGCAACATTCCCTCCTAGTTCTTCGGTAATATCTAAAGCAGTTAATCTATTTTTAACTCCTTGTCTGATTCTTCTCATATCTTCCCAATTAGGATGACGTCTTGATGGAAGGGGGCCTAATTTTTTTAATGTGTCTTTTGCTTTTTCTCGTTCAATAGCTATCCAGTTAGATGGAACTTTCTGACCTAAAAAGTCTTTAGCATCTGGTCTAAAATATTCTTCTTGCATTAACCATGCTGTATGGTCTGTTGATTCAGGATCCCAGAACTTCTTATTTTTAGTTTTAATAGGACCCGCCATTTTAGGTTCAGCGGCTTTCATTAAATCTTCTGTTGTTAATTTCATATTAAAATCTTGAAACAATTGTCGTGTTGCTTCATCTTCGACTGCTGCTTCAGGTCTTGCTATATCGTCCGCTGTCTTTAAAGTCCCTTCCCCAAATTTATCGTCTACTAATTTTATTAAAGAGCCAACTCCTTTTTTTCCAGAACCTCTCCACATTCCTACTCTTCCACCTTGATTAAATGGAATATCAGGATCATCAATACGTTCTTTGTACTCTAAAGATTCATCTAAAACTAATGTTCCATCTCCAACATTTTCTGTATTTTTAATTTTTAAAAACTCATCTCCCATGTTTTTTCTAAAAATTTGTTCATAGTGATTAAAATCTTCACCTATCTCAAATGCACCAGGAAACGTTCCCGCTTTCTTGTGAGCGTCATCACCGTAGATTTTTTTAAAAACTAAAATAGGATCATCTTCAATTGTTGGATAATAATTTCTAACTCTATGCGTATCTTTTGCATTTAATTTTAATCTGCCGGCATTTAGCTCTGTTTGAAGAAATTGTCGAATACCTGTTCTAAGTTGACCTTCTTCATGCATACTACCGCCTAAAAATTTCTCATCTGGAACTTTAAACTGACCTCCGTGTTGAGCAGCTAATAAAGCGTCCTTCATTTGTTTTTCTGCTTCCGTTTTAGCTTCATCGGCTGATGTTTTTAAATTTTTAGCAGATTCTTCTAAATCAGTCATCGCTTTCATCATAGAACCTACGCCTTGCTGATCTACACCGGCTCCTCCAATACTTTTGTAAGTATTAAGATTATTTAAAAAATTTACGAGTTCTCCATCATTAGCATTCATGATAAATTTGGCTTCATTAGCAAAAAGGTCTAATGCATCACCTAAAGTTTTATTTTCACCACGCATTGCCTCTAACATGTTGGGTTTAAATGGATTTATATCTCTGCCGCCAGTAATTCTTTGAACGTTAGTCCCTCTACCCATGATATCGCTCGATTTAATACCAATTCCTTCCAAAGCGTCTAAAACTTTTTTCTTTAGGATCTCAGATGTGACTCCCGGGATTTTTGGCATTAATAATACTCCTTCTTAGTAGGTTCTCGTTTTTCATCTTTGTAATCTTCCGGGTGAGGAAGAAAACCACCTTGTCTGAAGCGCATGATAGCCTGTGTTGTAGAGTCAACAAGGTCATCGTGGTCGCCATAAGGGAATGCCGCGCATTCTTCTATGACTTCCTCCGCAAACTTCTGATCTGGTGCCCATATAATACCACTTTCAAACAAAGGTGCAACAGAATTGACCCTCACGTGCTTATCGTTGCCTTTCGACGGCGTGAAGTTCACAACTGGAATATCCATTTGACGAAGTTCATGAGTCAGAGGTAAACCCGATGCCTTCGATTCAATGATGACTGTTTCAGGTTGCCAATATTTGTATTGTTCCAAGGCCCGTCGTCGAAGTTCCGGGAATTCGTAACGACCTTTTAGTGAATCGAGTAAAATTAAGTTTAAAGGAGCATCTTCATTTGGATAAAAAACACCCCAAGTCGTGATTGCACTAAAATCGGCTGTTTCTTTTTTCATAAAAGCAGTATCGTAAGATTGAATGACGTGTTGAAGCGTTGGAATCCAATCTTTATCCCATTTTCGCCACCATTCACGTTTAATAATTGCACCTTCTTCCGAAGTGGGTCCTTGCATCCATTGTGCATTCCATTTAGCAACTGGAAGGGTTGCTTTTACTTTCAATAATTCTTCTTTATTCCAATATTCCGGCCACATAGGTGCTTCATCTTCCATGATCGCCGGAAATTCGACCACTTCCCACTGGTCTGCTTTGACCTCTTTTTGATTTTTTAGTAACATTCCCGTTAAATCTTTAGTGCTCCAACGAGTCATTACACAAACGATAGATCCACCTGGTTGTAAACGTTGACGGGGTCCTGAAGTATACCAATCGTACGCACTTTCTAACTTAGTTTCACTCAATGCATCTTGTTCCGAGTGTGGGTCATCAATGATTAGAAGATCCGCACCCCGACCGGTGATTGCTCCACCAACACCAGCAGCAAAGTACTCTCCCCCTTGGGCAGTTTCCCAACGTCCGGCAGCTTTTGAGTCCTCTTGTAATTTTGTAACAAAAATTTTTTTATATTCTTCGGAATCGATCAAGTGTTTTGCTTTACGACCGAAGCGAATTGCTAACTCTCCTGTGTGAGTTGCTTGAATGATCTTTAATTTTGGATTACGGCCCACCATCCACGCAGGTAATAGGAAAGATGCAAACTCAGACTTCGTGTGTCTGGGTGGCATATTCACAATTAATCGCTTAATTTCACCATTAGCGATTTTATTAAATTTTTCTGCGACATGTCTGTGATGAGCACCTTCAATAAAATCAGGCCACACACACTTTACAAAGCTCAAAAAATCATTTTTAGCTTTATTCTGTATCTTTTTTTCAGCGTGCATTACCTGATAACGCTTGTAGGTCTTCCGGACATCCGCAGGTAATTTTGAAATATCTACATTATCTAGGTTCATAGGAGTCCCAATAAGTTTTTAACAGCTATGACACTCTAAATCAAGCCATAAAGAGAAAAGCAGTGGGACCCCTTTTTAAAAAAAGCTTTTGAAGGTTAGGGTGTGCGGGTTTTTTGAGATGGGCCGGGGCCCGATATGAAAAGCAGGGCGCGTTAGCGCCCTGCTTAGGGTTGATGATTAGTCTAACAAGACCATGTATGCCTTGGCATTGTTCTTAATGAACCAATCAATGTGCTTACGCATTGTGTCCCAATGTTTGCTTGCACCTTGACCAAGTGTCTTATCTTCTAGTGTTGCCATGATTTCACACAAGAATAGTTCATCATGTTTCTTTGCTTCTTCTTTAGTTAACATAATAGACTCGCCATTAAATCTATTACGTCTTTCTTCTGTTCTATTATCTGTATTTGTTTTCATGTCCTGGATCATATGGGATAGATCAAGCATTGTCAACCTTATCAATTCTAATATTTGTACATGGGTCGCCTCGCCAATTAGTAGCCTTTTCTTTCTCAACCTTGATCTTTGTTTCAAGAGCCTCTCGCCTCGGTGCTATTGCAACAATAGATTGTATATGAGTTCTAATAAAATCCATTAAACAATTCTGTCCACAAAAGTAATTGAACATCTGATATCTTTCATGGCTTCTATAATTACTATTGTGTTTAATCTTAATAGTTCTTAAAACTTTATTATCGCCACTACCTCGCACTCTTGATTGTGTTGCCTGAGTATGACACTCCGGACCATGACACCAATTATAATTACTCATATGGTTTCCATTCTTGTAGTTTATCTCGTTTCTTTTCTTTTAAACAATACCATGCACCGATAACAATCGGTGCAAGTATTATGATTAGTAATGATGTTGGAATACAGATCATGCTTTCCTTACAGAATAATTTACTGCCGTTCTTGGGTGGTTGCTATCAATATCCCAAAAGTTATAACATGGATTTCCATTTTTATCTGTCCATTGTTTTGATTTAAAGGT
>VTLG01007774.1_pt1 | contig 29257 bp, 46 predicted proteins | sample 4694571 | NCBI WGS metagenome assembly VTLG01 (sample SAMN12604809, study PRJNA352737) | marine metagenome | biome: ENVO:00000447; feature: ENVO:00000209|ENVO:00000569|ENVO:01000036; material: ENVO:00002151; isolation source: viral sequences binned using virsorter ...
AGTTCGCCCACAGTTCACCCACAGTTCACCCACAGTTCACCCACAGTTCACCCACAGTTCACCCACAGTTCACGGCTCGATTTCCTGTATTGACTCCATATCTCTAGTCGATACAATATTGCCGTAGGTGACCATCACTTGACTCAACGCGAGAGGGACAGAATCATGCCAACCAATATCGACCATAGCCAGGCCAAACGCCCCGTGGGGAGACCACGGAAAGACATAAAGAAAATCATCCCGATGCGGTCGTTCCGCGTAAGCGAAAAAGAATGGAGCGATTGGAAATCCGCCGCACCAGACGGCGACCTATCGGCTTACATCCGAGAGACGATGAACCGGCGCACCAAGCGGCGCCGGTAGATCCTGCCTACCGCTCCCAATAAGGGTGATCAAAGCCAACGGCGATGTTACCCTCTACCCGGACATTGTCCGCGTAGGTGGTGATCGCTCCGATCTGCCCCTGGCGACCGCCATCTGTCTTGGCGACCATGCGATTATTGGACACGATTACATCTCGCACCGTGTTCTTTTTCTCTCCCAATGTCGTCAGCAGTATCGCGTGTGAGTTGACACCGACGATATCGTTGTCGTTAATGATGATCGATCCTGCATCTTTATCATCGCGATCAACCACCTGGACTTTCATCCCTTGAAGATTAATTCCGGTGAGTCGATTCCCTGTCACGACACAGTCGATGGTCCTGCTCAAATACAAACCATGCTGACCAGTGTTATCCATGATGATATTGTCAGAAATCACCATGTGCCGCGTCGTTCCCGTCAGGATTCCTATGCCGCAACCCTTTATCGTGCAGCCAGAAATCTCAATCCTAGACCTTTCCTCGCCATCCGTGCGAACCGTAATACCTGCTGGACTTCGACTGTTCACGTCATTGGGACTTGGGGCAGGTTCGTACGCATCCGGTCTGGCACCGATAACAGTAACGTTACGTGCTCGGACATCGTCGCCCGCCGCCAGACACAATATATACTTTGCGTTTTTGTTATCGGCCCTCAATTCAACGTCGCTTACGTCAAAGCGATCCACCATGTACGACCACACGACGTACCTGCATTTTGGTCCGCCGGTGATGCGACCGGGACCAGATAACGAGCTTCCATTAGCTCGACCCGAGTCGTCGCCATAGAAGCAAACACCAACATCCTCCGTGCAATAAAGCTCCGCACCCCGCTCTAAGAATACATGTGCCTCGTGTTTGAGGTCAATTCTTTTATTTGTCTCGTGCCGTCCAGACGGGATGGTAATATTCCGCTTCGTCCAATCGATATCCATTGTTATCCGTCCCCTCGCAGTAGGTCAGTGGCTTTCATTTCGATCAACCGCAGTTCCGTGTCTCCCCAGCTTCGTTTCCCTGATTCGTAGACCTTCGCCAGACCAGCGTTGATAAGAAAGGCGCCGATAGAGTCGGCAGGGTTACCGACCTTATAGATAGTGCCAATTGGCCTGCCGTACTTGCCTGCGATCTTGATGCAATAGAACTCCATCGCCCCCTCTCGCCGCTTCATCCATTCCTGCACGACCTTGGTCACCAGCTTTCCTGCGGGCGTGTATCGCTCCGGCGCGTCGAACCCACTCAGCCGTGTAGTTGTTCGGTGATAGAACTTGAAACCGACATCCAGAACCATCCTGACGGTATCGCCATCCACCACCTCGTGGCTCAGAATCGGAAACCGGAATTCATGTTTCATGGCCCTGGCAATCTCTCGATTAGTTCGCGGATGTCTCGCCTCTGTTCGCGCTGCTCCATCTTTATTTCAGACAGTTGCGTATTGACGCTCGCAATGTCGTCGCGGTCTGCGCTTTGGACGTGTGGGTGCAGGCTGTGCTGCTGAAGAACAAAGGCACCCACGGCTGACAGACCTCCGCAGATCGCGAGAGATACAGAGACCAAGGTTGCCACAAAATTCTTCATCGTAACATAGCCAACTTCCCCCGCTTGTATTGTATTCACTTGTGTATGTCTTCGGCTTGTTCTGTGACTGTTTCCCTGACGATGCTAGAATTGTCGCAGGATGAATGGGGCAGACGCAAGTCCAATGACGTAAAGTTGGTAGATGGATCGTGTTTTACAGTGTGACTGCGCGGCCAATTTATTTTTTGGTGAAACCAGACGCAATGTTTCACGTTCGCTGGCACCTGTAATTCAGCCCAACGGTTGAACGCTGCCAGCCATCCGAGAGGATTCAGCGACCTACGCTTGACTGGGTCGATTAAGCAAAGGCGATCCACTTTAACACCTAGATTCTCAAAGGCGCGGCAGATATTCAGCGCAGTCATCCCGCCGTAGGAATAGCCGACAACCTGAACCTTCGACGGCTTCGCACAGCGGAAGTCGCCGAAGTGGTAACACCTTTTCGCGTAGTCGTTCGCGTTGACGTACCAGGGTAAATAAGTTACGTCTGACAATCCGTTGCCCAGACCGTGCTTGTGCAATAGCTCGTACTCCAGACCACACAGACCGTTCGTTGCGTCGGAATATTTCTGGGTAAATCCTCCTACCAGGATATGGAAATGCGTGATCATGGTGCAAAGTCAGGGCGTAAGGTGCTTCCATGTACGATCGGCGGTTCGGCATCCGTGCCGGAATTGGCCATACAAAAATAGCCCACCGCCGACGAAATAGGGACAGCTGCCCCAAGTAGACCGGCGAGGATCATCGGCAGGTAGTTTTTTTGTTGTGGCGATGTCTGCTGTATGTCGCCCGTTAAGATAAAATCACCGCCCATGTCCTCGCCCTCGCTAGGTTCGTGACCTGCTGCGCGTGCAGCATAGTCATGCGAGTCTTTCACCCGTTGACGATAGGCTGCAAGCTCGCGTCTATGATGGTCGAGTCCTACCGCCGACGCTCCCGCTTGTAGCTGGATGAGCTTCTCCTGTAGGTTGTCCAGTCCGGTCTGCAACAGCGGCATAATCGTCCTCTATTCGCTTGCGTATCGCTTCGGCTTTTCTGCCGATATACGCTATATATTCGTCGGGACCGACAAGCCAGGCTAACGTGCTTTGATGTGCTTCGTCGTCGGCTTGTCCGGACAACTTTATCCAGTCCTCAATCATCACGCGCCGCCTGTTGTTTGCGATCCTGCTGGACTATTTGACTCTATCCTGGTTCGTCCTGATCCCGCTTCCGTAGCGATCCGTTGACCCATCGCCGAATTCACTGTCGGAGTTGTAAGACTTAAGGACCACATGGCCGCTGAATCCGCACTGAGTTGGTCGGCACGTTGCGTGCGTCGCTGTGTATCAGACGCGAATTGTTGCGCGGATATTGTGGAAATCAACTGCATACTACCGTTTTCCATGTGTTCAGGGTGCGCCATCTCATTCTCCTTTAGGTTAGCTTCGATTATGATTTCATTGACCATTTTTCGCCTTCAACAAACCTTCTACTTTTATGCGTAGCTGATCACCTAGCGGCGAAGCAAGCTCGAAAACATCCTGCCCGTCCCGTATTCTTAGTCGTTGCGGTGGCAGAGTGATCACGCTCCCCAGTTGAGCGGACAGCACTTCGTCTTGCGTGCTAGGATCGCCGTCAGATAGTTCGATCTTAAATTCGGGTAACTTGTCTAGTATTGATTCGGCGAGCTTGTCCACATCGACTGGCTTACTCTCAGGGATGACCATCGCTTTCAGTTCCCTCTGCACTATCTCTTTTATCTTTTCGTCTATGTCTGGCTGCTTGTCGGCTTCTGGTTCTGGCGGTTCTTCGATCTCTTCACCAGGAACTGGCGTGACTCCTCCTCTGCGGCGACCACCGCGACTTTGCGGTCGTCAGCCCGCAGGTCCGCACTTCTCATTTACCCATCGCAAAAACTCGACCGTCCTGCCGGTGCTGACCGAGTTGGAGTTTTTTCGTTGTGCTGGCCAGTCGCTGCTTGACGTAGGTCCGATCACTTCGCCGTTTTGGTTAAACAGCGGTCCACCAGAATCACCAGGAGTGGCAGAATCGTAAACCGCTCGCGAGTGTACCCAGTCTGTCGACCCGTCGCGACTGCCAAGGAATCCAACCACCTTGGAAGGTTTGGATAGAGCATACTTCCGGCTGCCAGGATAGCCGACGTGGTAGACATTGTCGCCGACTGTGGGATTGTTCCTGGCGACTTCTACCCCTCGCAGACTCTGTGGCATTTCGTCAAGATGGATCGCGGACAGATCGTATGTAGCACTGGCTACACTTCGCCCTGTCACTCGCGGCTGCCCTTCGGCGTGATTGAATCGACATACAACGTCCCTATCTTTCCCTGCGACGTGTGCGACAGTGAGTACGATTCCACATTCAAGCAGGACGCCACTGCCAAGGCTAGACGACCGACCGGACCTGCTCCGGACTTCGATTTTGCAGACGCTTTTCGCGGCGATAAAAACAGCGTCGGGCGTGTAGGTTTCGGCATGCAAAACGGGAGCGCTAGTGCATACCAGCGCTCCCGTCCCACAGATCACCACGACCACCAAAATGGACAGATATCCACGCATCTCGGTCTCCTGTTTTTTGCTTTCTATGGCATACACGGCGACCTGTCAACGCCGGGAACCGTCAAGGGAGCGAGCCGGGACGTAGGAGGCAGAGTGGCGTCCCGGCTACAAAGGCAGGACTCAGGCTGCCCCGCTCCCTCTGTCAGCGAAGGATCAATATTTGCCAATATTTATTTCCTACTTTTTTTCGCGCCGCACCCGCCTTGGTGTACTTTCGGGTCAGTGAGAAACACGTTGACCACCTCTCCGGAGAGGTCGCGTATCCGACTCCTTCGGCTCTCGCCGGTTTAAACGGGCCAAGCAGACGACCAAAACGCCGATAATGTCCCCAATGCCCCCTGTCGATATTGATTTGCATCCGGATGTCCGCTATCCGCTGCATTTCGATATCGAGCATCAACACCGGCAGTCCAAATTTGATGCGCCGAGCGTTGACCATATCGAGGTCCGCGTCGTCCGCTGACACCACCCCCGGAACCATGGTCGCCGCCAAAAAGAGCAAGGACAAAGTTGCGATAAAGTGTTTCATTTTCATCCTCCATGGCCCATTTTGAATTCACCATCCGTGAGATGATGGACGTACTTTCCTTTGCTTCTGCCAGTCGCGTTGCATGTCAGACAATGCACTACACTATAGTGCTTTGACGTGTGGCCTGGTAGGCGATGACTCCCTGCGCGACTGACGACAACCCAATTCCTTTCCGGTAGAGGTCGCTTGCTTTCAGCGCAGCGACATCGGAATCCCTCTGCGTACCATGTCACCGGCGTCCTTTCGTCTTAAACTACTATCGTAACATATCCACAGTTATGGTTTCAATTCTGGGGCGCCATTTTTTTCTATCAACGCGAGTTGGGTACTCTCTCCACCCCCAAACTTGGAGTTCCGCGTGCAGTAGCCATGCCGAAATAGGACCCGCACACGTTTCGGTTATTTTTTTTATCCTGGCGGCGACGTTGCTAGCGGAGGTACACTGGATTCCGACGATGGCGTGTTGGTGAATTGCCAGCACGTCGATGCAACCAAAGAGGTCTTTTTTTATGAATGAGTGGGGGATCGTGCGTTCGACCACGTCCACGTGCCATCCATCTGACCTGCACCACCGGAGCGTTCTCTGTGTCGGAGTCATCTCGGTCCCTCCATTCCCGTTATTGGCCCTGCTGTTGGGACGACTCTCCGTCGCTCACCTTTGGGTGACCAAGTAGTTCGGCGCGGTGAATACGGACAGTGTCCGGCGCATCAATTCCTATCTTAACGGTCTTGCCTTTGATGCTCAAAACCTTTATTTGGACAAATCCGGCAGAAATCTCTTCGCCTAGCTTCCTGGTCAGCACTAGCATGTTATTTTCTCCTCGTTTTTTTTGTGATTTTATCCCGCGCCGCTCGTAACATCTCCCTAAATCTCTCGTCCCCGGCCTCCGTGTGAGCCGCGTCTCGCGGCGCAATGTAAAGTCGCGACCGCTCTCGCCTCAACTCTTTACAGATCTTCAGCAGTGTGGCGGGGGCGGGCATGTACTTTTCCGTCCTCAGCGCCTCATCCACCGCCAGTGACAATGCCTCCAGCGGTTGATCTGAGAGCGATCGCCAGTATCCAATGAACACAAGTTCGTCCAACTCTCGCCCATACACGGCGCCCAATATCGATATCATCGCGATGAATTCGGCGTTGATATCCTCAGCTTCTCGTCTGTCCACGAATTAGCCTCCTTTTGTTTGTTAAACTTGCCCAATAGGTTATTGCCCGCCGCTATCGTCCGCCGAGTCGTTTTCGATAATGCAGCGATTGGTGGCGCCACCTCCAGGAACTGCTGCACGTGTTTGGCGTCTCGCACGATAAGCTCCAGGGACTGGTAACGCGAACCACTTTCATTATCGCCGCAGTGGTATGGGCTGCGATGGCAGCCATCAATAGCCGATATCAGGTCTCCAACAGAATATCCTTCGGCCAACCTGCTCCCGATCAGCTTTGTCTCTTTTTTCCCAGGACGGGAACGTGGGTGGTAGTTTTTGTAATGCGCGACCACTGAAGCGACGGCACCACCCTTTCCTTCTTCCTCCTTCCTTCTTCCTTCTTCCCTCTTCCCTCTTCCTTCTTCCTTCTTCTCTATTTGCTTTGTTTTGCTTTTGTTTTGCTTTCCGTTTGCTTTTTTTGGTTTACCAATCACTGGCCTTCCTCCCTGTTTTCCAGCGTCCGATCGTATCATCGACAACTCTTCTCGCGTTAGTTTTGGTTTCGCTTTTGCTTTCTCAAACCGCCAATTCTTCATGGCAAACTCGCGATCTGCGTGCATCTTGAGGTTCACCAGAATTGGTTGCTCATATTCGCAATCCTCTATGAGTTCGAATTTTTCCCCCACAACCTCCCAAAGCTTATCCCAGTGGTCTGAACTGTGGACGCCACAGACACGCATGAGACGCTCGATATCACTCGGCAGGTGTCCACGTTGCCATTGGTGCATTAGTAGAAGTAAATACGCTCCGTGGTGCTCTATTGTGAAGTCGAGCGTCGATCCGATATACCTGTCTGGCCAGAAGTCAAACGATGGCGGGGCGCCCATCATGCGTACCATATCCATCCCTCCGGTAGTGGCCTGTCAAGAGGAAACCGCCGGAAAATCAATAATTCAGGATTCCACGCTTCGGCGGTTTTCGGACAACGAAAACCAGCGTGGTAGTGTCCAATGTTTCGCCGCGCAATACGGAGCGCCGTCCCGTCGTCAAATCGGAGCGTGGCGGTATCCCGGCTGACCCGCACTACCTCGCCGCGTCGTCCACTTCTGAGGTCGTAGCGGATCGATCCAATGCGGAGATCCTTAGCCATGGTGGTCTCTCCAGTGCAGCCGCCTCGCCGCTGGATTGCGAAAGCGCAGGCCACAATGATCGCATCCATACGGCTTGCTGTCCCTCTTGTCTCGATCGTCGTAGCGGACAGCATCGCTCCGATAGAGATCGGGAGGTATCACTCGCAGCGGCGAGTTATCCCTGCCACTGATCTCGCGCTCATCCATGATGGTGTTACTCCCGTGATCCGGTCCAAGTGAGCGATTCCAGGTCCTCTTTGGCGGCGCACCACTTATCGTAGGTTTGAGTCCACACTTCCCAGACGGCGTGGCACAAGTCCGGATCCCGCACCTCGCTGAAATTATCGCCGTCCCCCATTCCTTGGTCTGGGTCGTCGCGTTGCTTATTTGGCACGTTAGTTATTCTCCGGATCGTGGCCCGACAGAAATTCGCCGATATCCAGCACCGCATCCCACACTTCGTCCATGGGGACCGTTTCCTCGCGACCTATCTTGAGGAGCACCGACAACGATAGTTCCAGCAACTGCTCTGCCTTTGCTTTGTCCATTTGTCGCGTCTCCTATTTAGGCAGTGTTCCTCGGATCCGAATACACGGGACCATCCGCCCCTCGTAGTCTGTATTTGTCGGATACAACGTAATTCTTTTCCCGATAATGTCCTCCGTGTCGACATCGCTTTTTCCTGGTTCGCTTTCAAATATGGCTTTGATCATGTTGGCATTGGTCTTGTTCAGCACCATCGCCTTCTCGAATTCTTCAAACAAAATCGTTGGTACCTGCTCCCGATCCTGGCCGACCTCGGCGGTTGAAAATCCAGCCACCGTCACGATGGCGTCCTTGCCGTCTAAATTTGCAGCTTTCATCAATGGGTCGTCGAACAAATTGTCAATATTAGTCATTTCGTTTTCCATTCTGTTGCTGTTCTTGCTGTTTGTTAGTTTGTGTACAACGGGACTGTCCACATATCCGGCTCGGGGGGACCAGGCCAGCTATTAGTTCTCGTTGCGATGGCTATCTCTCTTAGTACTCGCCGGTACGTCACGCGGGCGATTTCGATTGCCTCCGCAGAGAGTGGCGCCGCTTGGCAAATATACGGCGGCGTCGACGTGTGGGCGATGATGAAATATTCCCATCCAGCGGTCGACTCGCCAGTCACGGCGGACACTGCATCGAGGTACATAGCTGCCTGGATGTGGTACCCGTTTTTTTCGATCACGTACCCGAACGACCGTTCTTGGTCGTGTTTTTTTAGGTCGCCAATCCTCTTGTTGTGAAAATCCACATTATCGAGTCTCGCTTTGCACCGGAGTCCGGTGTCGTCATCGTCCCAGACTAGCGAGATCTCTTGCTCCGCACCTGGGCAAAATATTTGCCGAGCGCGGTCATTTTTGGCAATCGCGGAAACAACACCCAATAACCTTTCGTAGTCGGACTGCGTGATTATCTCCTTTCCGCGATTGACCCGCTCAAACTCCTCTTTTTTGGCCTTACAGTAGGCAGTTCGGCTGGAGGTCGACTTGATCCCAGCAGCGGTTACATTTGCGTCGTCATACTGAAACACCGGCATGAAGCAATAAATCGATGGCAGCGTCATTGGCTCCAGCTGGCCAGCGTGAAAAAACCGGCCAAGACGCAAAGCATCGCTCGACGCGGGTGGTTCGTCCATAGCCGCCCGAAAATGTGCCATCGATTCTCGCCCACACTTCAATCGCGATTGGGAGATATATTCCCAACCAAGATATTCGTCAAAAGGAACGCCGCGATAGATTCCAGGCCCTGGCGATCCCGACTTGGACTCGCCAACCGGGGTCTGGTCCGCGATCGCTTCGTCCGCGTCCTCTCGAATACGCTCCTCTTCCGTGCAGTCTTCACAGATTGGGGTCGCTGGCGGATTGTATTCGTCGTAGGTTCGCCCACAGTTCTCGCACGATACCGTTTCAGGTGCTGTAAACATATTTTCATCCTCTTGTTGTTGTCTTGATTCGATTAACTGGCGTTGCCGTGGCAACTCGAACTTCATACTGCATCAGATACGCATCGGCACCTGGGTCGATGTCGTAATAATCGCGCAGGATCTTGATCGCCGCGAAACCCTGAGACCGGAAGAATTGCTGACCCTGGAGGTTGTCCTCCGGTACTTCAATCGATATCCTCCCTCTTCCGACGTGCGGCGCCGTGCTCTTTAGTCGATCGATCATCTGGCGACCGATCGTGTTTCTCCTCGCTTCATATCGGACGGCAAATGATATGATGTGGGTTTCTTGTTTCAATTTTTCAAAGAGACAGTACCCCAGGAGGTCCCGTTTGGACTCCGCGACAATCCCATGACAGTCACCTTGCTCCATACACGAGAGAAAGTCGTTTTCTGTCGCTGCGTCCGGGTAACTTTCGTTCTCAATTTCAAGCACCTGCTTTATGTCGCGGCGCGACATAAAGCGTATTTCGTATTTCATCAAGCCACCTCCCAAATCGTCGCCGTCCGGCCACGGGCGCGGCAGGTCCTCTTTCCCTTTTTCAGGATCCTCCCGTCCCCCTCTAGTTCTGGTAACCGGCGACTAACCAAGTATCGGTCGATGTCGCCAAGCTGCGCCAATTCGGCTGCCGTCGAGCCAGGGTGAGTATCAACCAGGAAATGGACGAACTCCTTCTGTTTGGCCCTCCTGCCGGACTCCGTGATTTCGCGCGCGGCCTCATGTGACGAGGGTGGGTCGACCCGTCTCGATATCGCCGCTGTCGGAGTGTAGCTGTGGTTGCGGTCGAATAATGTCTTTTGGATCATATTGATTCCTCCATGTATATGCATCGTATTAAACCCGAAACCACCGACGACGATCGCGGTGTCTTCCGGGTTCCTTCTTCTTTCCGTTGACCAAGAAGTAATCTCCCAGTCCGTTCGCCGTTCGTTCCGCCGCCTCCTCCGCCGCGTTAAAACGGTCCAAGAGCTTGGCGATTTCGGCTATGCTAGCGTCCTTTGGGTCTCGAACTTCCGTGTGATCGGTACTCCCGTTTCCTATTTTAATTTCCACAAACTGGCCGCTCTCACTAACAGCCACATCCTCAACTTCCCAAGGCATCTGTCGTTCCTTTCGTGTTGGTGTTTTGGTGGTTTTCTGCGTCGCGGGACAAAGATAACGACCCGCACCAGCCAGTGCAAGTCCATTTCTGGAAAACGATCGCCCGGAATTACACGGCGACAATCGCGGTTTTGCGGGGAGTATCCACCGCTCGCGACTTATTCGCTTTACCGCTATTTGCCACCTTAGAACTATACTTTCCTGGGGCTGCCTACTCCGCCTGGAATTTTTTTCCGGAGAAGGTTGTGACTTTTTTTTGCAGCGAGCCAGGTCACATAAACGAGAGTTTTCCGGGTAGTGTTTCCATGTGCAACGGATGGGCGCAATGCTCTCGCGTGAGGTGGCTCGGTGCAGCGTGTGACGCCAGAGTAGCGGACAGCACAGTCGCTGTTCCCGATTTTCTGGCCCCGGCAGGATGGTAATTGGTACGGAATGGCGCCAGCCCATCGTGGTAAAGTTGACGGATTTCCGAGTCATCGAGCACCCGATCAAAGCAGTACACGTCTGCGATCGGCCCCTTCATACGGGAACTGGCAGCCCATCCACCAAAATTCATGTCGTTATTCGTGTGATTTTGGTTGAAGGATCCCGTCCTAACATAGTACTCGTCGCCGTTGAGCCAGTGCCCCCACCGCCTAGCGCCCGTATTCGTTAACGCGAGGTGAACCCACTCTCCAGTAGGTATTGATTGCGTTCCGTAGTGGTATTCTGTGGAGCCGCCTATGCGGTTGTCAACTCGAATTTTCCCGCTACTCTTCATGACCCGGACATGGAGCCCGCCGCCGCCCACCCCCGGTCGGTACTGGTGCCATACTCCTCGATGTCCAGATACGTCCGTAATTCTACAACGCATCAGCAAGGTGTAGGTCTGGGCAGGGATAACTGGCTTTCCGATGTCTATATGATCATTCGAGCCATCAAAGATAATAGATCGTCTACCGTAGTGGTCGCCCCAGTCGTCGGCGGTCATGTATCCCGGAGTGCCATGATTCCCATGTCCAGAGTAATCTCGCACCGTAGGCCATGTATGTCCTAATTGTGGAACCCACGCACCCACCATGCCACGCCACAAAGACGGGTTTGCACTCTCCGCCGATGACCTCGCGAAGCCGCATTGAAGCGACGGATTGGAGGCGGTTTCAAAAATAGGTAAGGTAAGCAAATCAGGTCTGACTTTGGTAAAAGATTGGGGTCAGGATTGCCGTGTGATTCCCTGTCGATGACAAATTGTCGGCAGTCGCGTTATACACGACTGGGCTTACGTATCGAGAGTATAACCTAACTAGTCCGCGTCCAGTCAATTCGTCGCCGCTTGTTGTTGATATTACCGACAGACTCCCGGCGAAAAGTTGGTTGGCTAGCATTGCTACGGTGGGTCCCGATGGACTGTCGTTGCTGGCGGTCGGATTGCTCGTTAGCTCGCCGTCCCACTTACTCGCATCGCTCGACTGCGCGAAATACAAATTGACCGTCTCGCCCACCACTGGGCTTGTTGCGAATCCGTCGACATGTAACTCCCATAGGAATAAATCTGGGCCGGGACTCACTGAGAGGTCCCCCCTGTCGTAATAGGAACCCGCCAACGTCGCGCCCGACGCCAGCCCGTCCAATTGTAACTCCTCGTCTGCCCCGCCTTGTGTCCAGATGACAGCAGTGCCGTGCTTCATGTACACTTCGTTTGACATTCGATTCCTTCCCTTTCGGTTTCGCCACGCGAAATTTTAGGTGAGATTCCCTAGCCATCTGTCATGATAAACCAAATTCCACGGGTCACGGTAGTTTTCGAGGCTGGAAAGACTCGTCTCTCGGGTGCGTCGGTGGGACCGGACTCCGGGAGTTAACTCCATCGTCATCGCTCTGGTCTCCGGAGTGCCGCTGTCGAGCGGTCGGGAATGCACTCCTGGTAAGTTTCCCCGTGTTGTCCTCTCGATTGGACAGCGGTAGTGTATTTTGCCATCGTCACCGACATGGAGACCAAAGGCAAGCGAATGCTTTTGGGTGAAGGCAGTTGATTCGTGCAAGCCTTCTCCGTTATTATATGCGCCAATTTGGTCTGGGAACGACGAATGTCGAGATGCTTCTGTCCACGATCCATCACCGAAATCGTTATTGGTGACTGTCGATATGAAGTAAGGATCGCCTGTGAGATGATTGGGGTCTGGATAAATCGGATCGGTATTTGACTCCCAGGATAGAGTGTAGTCGTCTTTGTCCAGCTTAAGGAGTCGGCCCTCGCTGTCCGGAATTGACCACCTAGTATACCTGGGATAGCCATATATATTTCCATCGGCATCGGGCGTTGGCTGCATAATCGCCGCACGATTCCGGTTCCCACTCCGTACCGTCCCTGACACTGATTTCACCACATCGCCATCTGCGTCGAGTAACGTGTGGTCATAGTGTGCCTCCCCTGAGATGGTCATGTGCGTCCAAGAGACGTATACCTCCCCCCCCGGCGATGGACATATCCCGGTCGGCGTTAGTTTGACTCCCTCGACTGTCCTTTCTATTGTTCGCAGCAGAGTTCCGTCCGTGATCCGCAACTGGAACACCTTCCCTTTCTCTCCCCAAGGGTACGCATCCTCTGCGGAGGTACACCAGACACCGCTGTCATTAGCCGTGTAATGGCGGAACATCGGTACACCAGGGTGGAAATATTCCGCATATACAGTTCCGTCCCCCCAGTATGTTGTGACGTGGCGACCAGTAGCGGTCGCCGCGTTAATTCCCCACTCGAGGTTCCCAGTGTCCTCGTCGACGAACACCAGGTCGTATTCGATGTCCTCCCCTGAGTCGCGATATTCCAACTTGTTCAGCATCATGGCGAAACCACCCCCTGGTACTGGTCGAATGCTGTCAGCGTAACTATGTTTTAGTGCGTCGTCCCTGCCTGGGTGCCAGTCGTGCCGAGACTCATCTGCTCGGATCGCACCTTTCCACGAGTACGGAATGTCGCCTGTCGCTTGGTCAAGGTTGACCGGAATATCGCTGACGACCACTCCAGTGGTTGCGTCGAGTTTCACGATCCGCCAAGTCGTCCAATCAAAGTACACCACGACGACATTATCTCCTCGCAAAAATATGCCATCCGGCCAGTAGTGGTCGTGTCCATCGCCAGAAGATCCGCCAGCTGGGTTCCCCGTCTCGCCGATATGGAACTGCTCGTGGAACACCGTATATCCCGTCCCAGTGGATCCATCTGGAGTATATGCCCAGACTTTGTCATTGCCGTCGTACCTAGCAGCGATCCACCGCTGGTCGGGTGGTTGCTCCGAGTGGTAATACTTAACGAAAAAAAAGGTGCCGCCACTGTCACCGCCACCGACTGCCCACCTCTGCATGGCACTACTCGTTTCTGGCTGATGTCAGGATCCACCTTGGCTGGCCAGTACTTGTTTCGATGTATTGAGCGATGCCGATTTGGCCCTCACTCACGACCTCGCCTTCGTTCAGCATAACGTCCTCCACCTGGAGTGGCCGCGTTGGATGATCACCTGGAAGTCCATGGTCGTCAATATTGAGAATAACCGCCAACGCGGTTGAACCTTGGGTAAGATGTCGCTCCATCTGCACTAACAGCGTGCGAGGGAATGACTTCTCGCACAGGACGTGACGATTGAGTCCATTGTCCTCAAACACGCTATCCGACAGGACCCGAAAGCCAAACGCCGAATACTGGGACTCGTAATCCACGTCTGGATTAGCGACCAATCCGATGTGGAACGATTCGGAGACAGGACCAAGGTTGTCGTTCGGGACGGGTCTGGTCTCTTCTCTGTCCTTCAGTCGAACATGCACTGGACCGTCCCCGATATAGACCCATCCAAAGCGTTTGGTAATCCGCAATTGCGATTGCTTCCACGGAATTGCGCCAGCTACCCCTATGTGGCTGCCGTGCGCCCCCCCGCCTCTCCAGTCGTGATATTTGTATTTATCCACTTCAACGTAGGTCGTCGAGACTCGCTGTCCGATACTCCAATCACCTCGGTGGGATCCGGCTGAAGGCTTAGGCCCTCCGGAGACGATGCCGTTGCGAAAGCCATCATATAGACGACTCCCACTAGACAAACGCACTACGCCGAATGGTGGTGGAGCATCCTCGGCGTGATCAGCGTGCGCCATTACCCACCCGTCAGGTACGGTTGAAAACCGCACGACGCACCACCACAGTGGATCTTCGTCGTCCTCCTCCACAGCATCTTCGTTGTAGGCATAATAATCCTGCCATAAGATCTCAAACGAACCAGCTGGGTCGATGTGAAGCGACTCCACGTTCAGGTGCTGCACCCCAGCGCGATTGAAATGCTCCATACCTTTCGGGATCCGAACGAGACATTTCGAAATCCCTGAAATCGCGATAGCTCCCGACGACCCCCTCGCGATCGGCTCCTGCGCAATCCCCACCCAAGTCGTCCCTTGTCCAGTTGGTGGGTTTGGCTCCCTGTATCTGCCTGAAAGACCAAATCCATTTGCCCCTGTCACCAACCACTCTGAGTCGGCATCCCCCACCAGTGGCGCGGTAATCCACACGGATTTTGCGCTGAGGAACGGACTAAAATCTCGATCCTCGTCCTGACGCGCATCATCTAAATCGTATCCAACCGGGGAGAACGGAGTCTCGTACGGACTTTCTACCCGGACCACCCCAAATAGCGGGATATCAAGCCTCGATGCATTTACCGCCAGAACGGTCTGCGATATCGTTACGGTACGACCATTGGACCGCGACGGTTTTGGCAGCCAGCCACTCTCGATCTTCTCACCCGCCCTGATCGCTGCGCGCAGGGCGCTGGCGCTGATCGAATCAAGGCGTCCTCCCTCTTCGGGCATTTTGTAGCGTGGCATAATTTATATCGCGGATATACTTCTGCGTTGTCCTGGCACGTTCAGCGTTGATACCGTGACGATACCTGGATCGAGAGATACAGTTCCTCCGTCGACCTTGAGGCTCGTCAATGTCCTGTCGACTCCGTTGTCCAGAACGCACTGACCTCCATACACATTGATCGCTGACGGCGAGGTCGACCAATGGTCCGCATTCAGGATCCCGTTATACATATTAATTGCATAAGGAGCCTTCCACTCGCGGAGGTTGACCGTTCCGTTCTCGATCGTCCATCCGGTCGCGCTCGATTGGTCGCCGTACATGTCGACAATTCCACCTGTTATGTTTACGTCACTCGAGGTTGAGTTTTTTCCGATATGCACGACCCCAGCACTCACAGTTAAGTCGACAGCGGCTAGTGTGTCAGAAATAAAGTACGCCAACCCGACGTACCCACCCCTTATGTCCAGGTTAATGTTGCCGCTCGAGCAAAGGTTAACTGCGTACTTTCCAGTGTTTGGTGATGCCGAGTTGGAGACAATAGCAGGAGTCGTTCCAGACGAGTGAACAAACTTGACATAAGCCGTACATGCACCGTCACAGCGAAATAAATCGCAATCAAGTTGGAGGTACTCCGGCTGATACGGGCTACTGATATCGCCAATTTGGCCGGTGTATCCCGAGCTAATCCAGACCGACCCCAACGCGATGGCGCTTTGGTCAAGGCCGCTTGTGATATCCGGGCTGCCCGCAGGAATCTGCACATTGTCGCTTGCCTCTGGAACAGACCCGTCCGACCAATTCGATGCCGTCCCCCAGCTATTATCAGTCGTCCCTTCCCATACTACTTCTGTAGCCATCGCTCGCTCCTTTTAGTTTTTGTTTTTTTATGGCCGCCAAATATCGTTGAAATCTATCTTGCTCGTGTCATGCACCTGTACCACCTTGACCGCCTCAATGACAGGAATGATAGTCTCCCAACGGCGATTTCCCATCGGTCGTGTCCTTACATCAACAAGGTCCCACCCCCCCTTGAATGGGATGACATGGGGGGGAGCGGCGTCGTCATAAATTTGCGACATTGGGAAATTCCGCAAATTCTCAGACATCGCAAATTCGTAGGTCACTTCCATTACCTGCGCATCATTATACTGCTTGTACGCGGCGGCAAAATGCTTGCTCGACACTTCTGTAGTGCCCCCCATGAACATTACCTCACCTGGCTCGAACCCCATGAACTGCGCCGGATTCAGCTTGCCAGTCATCCTGGCGATATCTTTCCAGAAGTTCGTGTGGGCAAGTCTCGCTGAGTTCCTCGCTATCGTTATCGCCATCTCGAGAGTAGCTATCGGGATATCGATCCCTTCGACGCTGTAATTGTCACCGTTAACCTCAATACCAACAGCACCCCGTGTCCTATCCCAGGTGCCGGGATATGTCTCAGTTGGGCTGTACAGTACTTCTCCATTTTGACCTACGTCGCCTGTCGGTATTGGCGGGAACCCAACGCTCCGCGTCTTACCGTGTGTAACTCGCTTCGTTATCGTTCCCGCATTGAGGCGGACGCGATACTCCCCCGGCTCCATCCGGAGATCCTTTTTATTTCCACCGTCGATCGATAGAATCGCGTAGGTGACGTCACCCTCGTACTGACCTGGTGCGATTTCGGTGACCTGCATCGTGTCGCGAAACATGTTATCGACCATGTTTGGCGTCTGGAGGTATAGTGCAGATCGGGCGGCAGCCTCGGTCAGGTCCGCATCGCCATCGCTCTCCTCGATTCGGTACTTTCGTCGCGTCACTCCACCCTGCTCCATGGGCTGCGATACCTTGGTTCGGCTCTGCTCCCTCCCTTGTACCTCAAATACGCTCACGGCCATGTCACTGCCCCAATCCCGGCCCACCGGCCTGTGCTATGGTCGATAGGTGACCGTTGGCTTTTCGTAATTGCTTCGTTTGCTCGCGAATTTCCCCGTGCAAGTCGCGGCCAAGTAACCCTACGGCAGACGATAGTGTTGCCGTACCAGAACCCATCGTTAGCCTTTTCTGGGTAGATGTCGTGTCAACCAAATCAGACGTGACGCTCGCCGGATCAAAGTATTCCTCCTCTTGTACCTCTTGCTGTCGTCTTGCGAGGTTTTCGGCGTGGAGCCGGTGCTCCTCTTTGATGCGCTGTACCTCCATTGCCCAGAGTCTAGACAATTCACGCTGCCGGTCCTCGAGGCCGGTTATACTCGTACCTATCGACGTGCCAATACTGGACGCCCAGTCGTGGTATGTGGGAAACGTAGAATCCTCGTTCCACTGATTCGCAAATCCCTGACCTGCCGCCATTGACCGATCCCACATACCACCCCCATACGGCGAATAGGGGTCCCCTATTGGTGTCGTGCCAGCATACCACGCTTCAGCGGCCAAAGTTCCACCCTTCGCCATAAGGGAATTCCACCCTTCCGCGCCAAGTAGGTTCACATTCGACCCTGGTATCATACCCATCAAACCAACGATCGTCTTGCTGAAACTCTTCCCTTGCATAGTGTCCCCCCCCTTCGCCCACGCAACAGCGGCGTCGACTCCACCTTTTATTCCCTCAATCATCTTCAGGAATCGCTGAGATAGCTCAAGAAACAGCTGGGCAAATATCAACTTGATCTTGACGGCCACAGACTCAAATAGCATTTCCCAGTTCGTGGCACCGGCCTGCAAGATAGCCATCCACTCACCCACTGACCGCGCAAGTGGTTCGCTGAAGTTACCCCATGCGGCTGACTTTTCGATGAATCCATCTAACCATATATTCGTCACCCGGATGACCTCGGTCATCGCTGGCAACAATGCGTTTCCGAGAGCAAACTTGAGTTCGTCGATCGATCCTCTCATCCGTTTCATTTGATTAACGAACGACCCAGCTGTCCTGATCGCGTCTCCGAGTGCGTTCTGGCGCCCCAAAGTCTCGAGGATGATTTGATATCGCGCGAGAACCTTCTGTAGTTCCGTTGCCCCCTGCTGGACGCGAGGGAACCCCATTGCCATTAGTTTTAGATTGACCGCCGCCTCTCCGATATTAACGCCGAATCGACGCAGTCGCTCTGGCTCCCCGGCCAGCGACGACATGAACCGCTGCACCGCCTCCGCATCAGTCAGATTGCGAAATGAAGCAAAGTCGGCGGAGAGCCGCGTGAGACTCTTTGACATGTCCTTGGACGCCTTGGGGCCGAGCCCCAACCCAACCATAAATGCCTGAAATGAAGTCAATGCATCGAGAGTCTCCTGTCTGGACCTGCCGAGCGCGAACGAAAACACCGCTGCCCAGCGACTAACCTGGTCCGCACTCTCGCGGAATGTCTCGTTGAAGGCGTTCATCGTTTCCTGCATGTCCGCCGCAGACTTAATGCTCTTCGCGGTAAAGATTACCCCCGCTGCTGCGATCGCCGCCAGAGCGACCGTCGCCGAGATGACGGCAATTTTCAGTAGACTTATCGATTTGCGAGCCATAGCGGCGCCAAGAGCAACAAGGCGGAATTGCTTTTTGGTCGCGCGTAACCCCATCGACATTGCGCGAAACCGGCGCATGGCGTTACGCATCGCGATTTTCGTCTCGTCCTTCACGACAAGTCGAATGAATGCCTTACCGGCTTCGGCAGATCCAGGCAAAATTACTCTCCCTCAATCCGATGGTAGTTACCGCTGCCTCCGGTCGTCACCACTCTATGCGCTTGTTCCTGCGGCTGTTTTTTGATCCACGCATCCCGATTTCCTTACTTTTCGCGCGGCATCGGGTCGTTTTTTTTCTGGCAGTGCTTGCGTTTTGCGTCCGCCCCACTGGAGCGACAAATCGGTCCACAGTCTTCTTAGAATCGCTCATATCTCCCCCTTACTTACGCCTTTCTGGCGGATGGTTCCCGGAACACTCGCCTGTGGATTTGTTCAGCGAATATCACTGGTATTTTATTGGACTTGATTACCTTTTTCAGCGCGGGTAGCTGAAATTTCCGCATCGGATAGTTGTACATTTTGGGCTGGACGGAAGGCACAGTAATAAACTTAGAGACCTTTGCTCGCCGACGCTTTCCCTTGAGATTGTACATTTTCCCATCGCGCCCTTTCTTCCTGCGCGGAACCGTGCCGTCCTTGGCGATGACCATTCCGCTCGCAGTCACCGGAACGATCGACAGCAGCTGCCGTCCACCAAATTCATTGACACTAGGCGGCGTCTTTCGGCGGGATCGCGGAAACCGAGTCGGTCCAACAATCCCCTCATGTTTCCCGCCCCCGGTGTATTTCACATCGAACCGCTGGAACCCAAATCCTTCCTTTTGGCTAACTTTGCGATGCGGGGGGCTTCCAGGCGGCGATGGTTTCTTTCTTTTGCGGAGAGTCCGGCGGGATGTTGTCATCGTGTAGGCGAGCGACTGTTTGAGGGCGGCGTCAATCGCCTTGTCTAGTCTTTTAGCCAGTCGCCTCTGCTGTTTTTCTGTTTTGATGTGTATTTTGATGTCGATGTTCATCGTTTGTCGCCACCCACCAGTAGCGGTTTCATCGCAAGTAACGCTTCCGGTGTTAACTTTCCAGACTTCTTACGTTCTCTCATTCGGTATGGATGGAAGCTTTCCACCGCCAAAGGCTTTTGCTTTGAGTCGCGGTTCGAATTTGCGATCACCGCCGCGACCAAACAACTGGTATCCCACGCCCCTATAGCCATCCAACGTAATTCACGCATCGAAAAGTCATACGGACTCACTCCGACAACACCGGCCATGGCGTAGATTTCTCGGACGATAGCTCCTCCAGACCCGCGTAAAACTCGCGATCTACTTGCTCGATTGCCTTGTCCATCGCCCGAGAGACCTTCGGCGAGCCCATCCTCTCGACCACATGTGACGACGATTTCTCCAGCATCTCTTCTGCTCGCGAGAGTGTCGCCCGGAGAACTTTTCCCCTCGCTGGACTCACTTTCAGGAAAAAAGAGGCCAATGCCTCATTAAGGCAAGTGGCTGAATCGTGCAGCGTATCGGCATCGAACCCGTCTGCAAACCCATCCGGATCAATGCCAAGCTCGAGAATCTGCGGCTCGAGTATCGAGTAGAGAACTTCGCCGATCCGCACTGGATCGATAGACAACCCTGCATGATCTTCCGCCTCAAAGAGATCAAACCCGACATCAGCCTTCACCCTTTTATGCAGGCCAAGACTGATTTCGATCGACCATTCTCGCCCCAAACCGTCAGTGAACTTTGGCACGCTAATTCTCCTTTTTGGTTTTCTTTTCGGTCGTCTTAGTTCCCGATTCCTTCTTGACGCCACCCAGTCCTTCGATAATAAGGCGAATGTCATCTGTCTGGTACGTCACGAGCGTACCTGGATGTTCGACACATGACTGATGCACGGCGTCGATTGTCTCCTGCAAGCTATTTTCCATTTTGATCTCCTTGATGTGGATTAGGGTACTTCATACCATTCTGGGTCGACGAGCGTGCCCCCCGAGTAATACCGAGCCGCACGCAAGGTAAAGTCCACGGTCATGCCGTCTTGCAACGGCTGATTGAGGGACGGCGGAGAGACATTCGCGTAAAACCGCCACCCCTTCGCGCCGTTCGTAGCAACCAGTGAGTCAAAAACCAGGAATCGTGTCGCCGTCCGGTTATTTGATTTGTCCAGCATCGCCGTGAACACCGAATCGGTTCCCGCCCAGTATTCGTATCCGAAGGTCACTTCAATCGTTTTCGCCCCGTATCCCGTTGCCTCCCACTGCGATTGGCGACTAACAAACGAAGCAGTATTGAAATCGACCGATGCCGTCACGTCGGTGGCTCTCGCAATAAGCACGTAAGCCGGTACGGAGTGGGAACCGGAATCATAATACAACTTGCAATCCATACCGACTTTGTTCACGTCGTCAGACATAACTATAGTCTCCTTAATTACTTGACATAGCGATAGCCCACACGCAAGGCTGTTGAAAATATATTTTGAGTAAATAACGCATCGGGGTCAAATGGCTCGTCGTTTTCGCTGGACACCCACACGGCAGATGCCATGTTCCCAGCGTCGATTAAGTGGTCTTCGATTTCCTCGGCCAGCGTCGCCCATTCGTCGACATTGGCGACCGTATCGGCTGATGCAATGTATTTGTGGATCTCAATATCGAACAAGTATGAGCGGTTGTGGCTCGGTCGGCGCGACTGCGAATCGCTACTGCGCGAGGCAGGAATTACGTAGACGCGGGGAGCCGACTCTGACTCTAATGTCTTTTGCTCGTGATACGGTCGATACTTGCGTGCCGCAGTGAACGATTGACTAAGCGTAGCCGCGTTCAGCGAGGTAACTATCGCATCGCCAATCGTCTCCCACTTGCTCGCCACTACTACACCGTTATGTCTTTGTTTATTGTTCTATTTAGTTTTCACGTCTCTTTAGTGTGGACCCTCATCAGGTGTCCATGGGGCTCCACCGCAAATACCGCCCCGGTACTCGGGAACATCGCTGTGTACTCGCGCGCTACACCGAATTCGTCAATGTAGGACCACGTATCCCCTCGACTGGGATCTACCTGGACGGATGAAATCTGATAGTCTCCTGGCTTGATAAGCAGGTCGCACAGCACCATTGTCATTACCGCACCAGTCGCGTCGTCCACCGTCTCGTACGAGACCGTGTCAATCACCGCGACAACTCCAGTCGTGCTATCCGCCCCCCGCCTTAACGTGCCAGACAGCCCCGCGTTTCCACGAAGTGCCGCCTCCATATTCGCCATCGCGGAAAATATCTGACTTGGCATCTTGGATACTCCTCCTGACCCGAGCGAGATCGTCTAGCACAAAACTGGAACTGACCCCCGGCGCCAGAGTCACTTCCGCGACCTGGACGCCGGAGAACAGCCCATCGGGAGTAAGTTCTCTCCTCGGTAGCACTCGCACGGCACCCCTAGCCTGTAATGTTTGAGAGCAGTCCAGCTGCCTCTGTATACAGCACCTTTTCATCCACATCGTGGCGGACCCTGACAACGTCCGACCGGATGGTTTCGTCGCGATAGGTCTCAACGCGACCGTCGATCTCGCTCCCATCCTCCTGCCAGTGGATAATTCGCCCAACGCACGGCTCTCGAATATCGCTAGTGTCTGCCGTCTTGGCGACCATCGCGTACTCGTCGTCCCAGATTCCGTCCAGTGTCGCCGCCGCACCAGGATTGGCTGTGTTTTTCGTACCACCGCCGACCAAGATCTTTGGCAGATCAAACACAGTGGCGAGCATGTCCACCGTCACATCGCTGGCGCGTGACGGAGACCCCGCCCCGCTGGAGGATATGCGATTCCGGACTTCGTCAGTCATCCGCAAATTACGAAAAACCTTTCGGCTAATTATTAGGGTATTGGGCCATAGCCCCGACGCAGCGTAAACTCTCTGGACAGCCGCCTCGACATCCTGCACCGGAGTCGCGGCGTCGTAGTCATTCCACTCCTCAGTCACGGGAGTCGGCGTCCATGTGCTCGCGTTAAACAAGAGCGATGCAACCCGCTCTTCTGCGGCGCGAAGAACAAACCCCATAGCCCGAGCGGTCGCTATCTGTTCGGCGTCGAAATAGTCTGAATACATTTGCGCCTCACGGTCATCGACTGGCTCTTCCCAACCGTGCTCTTCCGTCGCAAACGTGTCCGTGGAGAACGTAAAGTGCCCCCGGCTGTATCCGCTCCCAGGAGCGCGTGAGGTGTCGGGCGACTGCAAAAGCTGCTCGACCGGGATCTTGCCAAACGGTCCAGTTTGCTTTGCGGAGGTGATTACGGGCAGCGCTTGCGCGCCGATGAATCCGCTCGCCTGCATGGCCAGGTCGAATTCTAGGAAACTGCCACCCAGGTCGGGTCGCAAGGTGGTTAACGCAGCAGTAGGTCCGGGCATCGCTTATTCTCCTTTTTTATGGTGTTTTCTATAGCGATAATGCTACACGTTAGTTATCAGTACTTGCGACGATTGGAACGACCTCGATCAGGTCTCCATCCGCCGCCGCCGCCTCTATAGCGACCCCGAAGGTCCAGCTACCCAGTTCGGTCGTGTCGTCGATCTTTCCAGCCGCTATGTTGCTGACGCCGCTCCCGGCGGCTACGGCTGCACCAGCCATCAGTATGTGCGACCCCGGACCAGTAAGTAGCTTGCAGCTGAGAGGATCCCCCGCAGCAGTGGATGCTGTGCCCTGGACTGACGCGACAGGACGAACCCCGCTAGCGCATTCTGCCCACTCACCAGAACTGTTAATCGTGACCAGCTTATATTTGGCAATCGCGGCTGCCGCTGGTAACGTCTTGGTTACCGAATCAACTCGTTGTCCCATTTTTCAGTCTCCTTTTGTTGTCAAGATTCTGTTATTAAAAGCAGGCGAGGTAGCGTTATCGCTATCTGCCGTTATTCACTTCCTCGATCATCCGGACCCGCAATTCTGGGTTTTCGTGTGCCGCCGACAGCGTTGCTCGTTGCAGTGTTGCACCCTGATCCATCTTTTTTCGGACGAGACTCTTCCACTCCGAACAAGAATCCTCAGACACGGCGCCAGCCACGGATAATTGCTGCTCTTCCAGCGGATCAACGCCAGTCTTTGGTTTCGCTGCCTGCTTTGCTTCCTCCTCACGATCTTTAGCTGCCTTTAATTCGTTCTGTTGCTCTTCAATTTTCAGCTGTTGCGATGCCATCCAGTCGTCGCGAGCTTGCTCGACAGTGGCTTTATTTGAAAGTTGGTCGCAGAGGAATTCAGCGTCGGCGCCATGGCAGGCAGCGGTCAATTCCTCATAAGTTGCTGGTTGTGTCATCGATCGACTCCTTGGGTTCGATTGCTCTTTTAATAATAGGCGAAATGCCTGATCGTACGTTTTTATTGCGTCAACAAAACCAAGCTCCTGCGCCGCTTTGCCAACATGAATTCGACCGTCCGCAATCTCTCGGACAGTATCAAGGTCCATTTTTCGCCCCTTCGATACGCCTCGAATGAACTCTTCGTTTAGCTGACTAACAACTCTCTGCTCGTCCGCCAGTTGCTCGGCAGTCAGTTCGGTTCCTGGGATCCCGGTCCCTTTAAATTGACCAGCCTTAATCACGTGTACCTTGATTCCCGACTGCGCCGCCATTGCTGATAAATCATGCACCACGCCAAAGGTCCCTATCGATCCAACCATCGCGGTGCTATTGCAGAACACCTGCCTCGCTTGCGATGCCACCCAGTATGCAGCTGACGCCCCCAAATCCTCAACGAAAGCAAATACAGGTTTCTTTAAGTCCGCCCGAGCGACCTCGTGAGCCAGGTCATACGTCCCGGCAGCTGTGCCTCCTGGTGAGTCGATGTGCAGCATGATGGCGGCGACATCGGGATGCGCTGCCGCCTGCCGTATCTCTGCCCTGGCGAGGACGGTCGACGACCCATTGGCGAAGCTGCTGACGTGCTTCATCATGGTTCCGTGTAGCGGAATCACCGCCACCCCATCCGTGACTTCGAGTTCCTTCTGTCGCTGCGACTTTGCTCGCTCCGACGCCTGCTCCGCTTGGTCAGTGAGGTGGAATTGAACATCTATGGTGCTAGCCCGCTCGGCCAGGCCGCGAAACTGCGGCTCGTTCATCGCCCAATATCCGAAGTACTGGGAGATGTGCGGGATTGTTGACATTTCGTTTCGTGTAAACTCAAGCATGTCCATTCCTCGTATGTCCATTAAGTCGTGACGACTTTGGCGGCTGTATTTCGTCTAGCTCGTCGGCCTCTTCTGGCGTTACCGCCCCACGCGAGCCGGATCGCGGGTTCAATAGTTCGCGCCAATCGACGCCGTGCTTCGGGTACTCGTGCATCAGGTCCTCGGCAGCCTCCATGGCGCTCGAGATAGCCAGCTTGTTGTCGGCTATCACTTCGCTGATCACTTCATCGTATTCGCGGCCCCGCGACGCTTGAATTCGGCGTGGACTGTTGAGGTTGTTGTCCATCTGGATTAGATCAGCTTCGGCGTCCTTCTTTGGTTCGATGTAGGCGAACGCGGGAAGGTTCCAGCGATGTCCGAATATTTCTACCCCGCTGCGACCAGACGCGGCATTGATCGCAGCGTCGTCCTCCATCCACTGACGCACTTTCCACTGGTAGGTGCGACTATGGAGCGCGTTCGAGTACCACTTTTGGATCTGCTTGAATCGCATCCTGGCCTGGTCGATCGCGCCTCGCCAGCCGGAAAAATTAGTGTTCGACGGGTCGAGCATTAGCACTGCGACCGGCAGGTCCAAGTTGACTGCAATAAATGTCAGGATCATTGTCGCGTGCGGGAAAAATTCTGGCGACGGGATCTGTGCAGAAAAGGCCGACAACTTCTCGTCCCGGTCGGAAAATATCTCCAGTCCAGCGTTGACCCCCTCTATCGTTCGGGTGTATCCGCCCTGGTCGTCAGTGGTCCTCGGTCCCTTTTGCTGGTCACCAGACGGCACCCAATCTGGACCTCGCTCGTGCAATATCGCAATCAACGCTGCCATCTGCGCCTTAACGAGAGTGGCAAACTGTATGTCGTCGTGCATACCAACTGCATCGCTAATAGGGGCGATCGCCGTTACCCCTCGCCGCTGGCTCGCTCGCTGGGGCATGTACAGGTGATTTACCAGACGCTCGCCGTGTGCGTCTCTCGCTGGATACGCTTTAATATCCGACACCTTGGCTACCGCTCTGCTCGGATCCAGGTCCTCTTTGGTAATCCAATATTCCTGTCGCCTCGCCCTATTGTCCATCAGTACACCATGGACGACGTTCCGTTTTGTCGATCGAGGTGTCCTGACTCGGTGCGCCTCGACTAGCTGTAGTTCCCCCGTGCGGAGCGGGAGAGCGAAAATATCGCCGTCGACGATTGTCGACACCAGACCAAGCTGTTCGATTTGGCTCCAGGTGTATTCCCCCTCTGAGTGGCACAGGTCTGGATTTTCCGACCATGTCGTCCAGCGGTTCTTCAGTTCGCTGTCGAGGCCTTTATCGCCGGTTGACACGTCGAGCGTGAACCCTTCTTGGACTACATTTGCGACCAAACGTCGGACACCTTGGCCAACGACCGCGTCGTTGCGGTGATAATGCCTCGCTCTCTCGAGCATATGTAGCCACTGTTGCTCGGAACGATAATGGTAGTCAGCGCCTGACCCAGAGGAGGACACGCCTGTCAGCCGCGATGCGAATCGAGTGTCTTTGCCCGCACGGAAGTCATTCCGTAGCTCGCCAAAGATCGACGCCAGTGAGTTTGCTCGGCGTGACATCAGGACCTCAGATCCGAAAAGTCTAAATATCTAACGGACTCTCCGCTCGCTGAATTCATCGACCGCCACTCGCGGGCTCGCTTCAATTCCTCTTGGACCACCGTCGCCTCGAAATCAACAGCAAAACCGTTGGTGGATATTCGCTGGGGTCTTCGTCGCAACAAAATAATGCATGCCGTTATAAACGACTGGCACTTTGAAGTAGACGAATCCTCCTCGTAGGAGGCAGAATCGTCGTATGAGTCCCAGATCTGCTGGTCGGTGCTGGCACTGGACAAGGTCGACATACCGAAATCTTAACGAAAGACACCGAAACGCGGTTGCGATAACCGCCATAAGCGAAATAATCTCAATGACGGTCACGATATATTCTCCAGTAGGTACCTGATGACATCCCGGTAATGATCGACGTGGCGTCCATTTTCCAGCTGCGCGTGGCTGTCCCTGAGCCCTTGGAATAGCAGCTTAAGGTTTGTTCGCTGCTTGACTGATAACGCGCCGACCTGGACAGCATCGGGACAGTAGCCCTCCGTCACGTCTGCCATAGCGACAACGATCGTCCTCTCCTTCGAAAGTTTTCCGTTCCGTTCCGGGTCGACGCTGGTTTTTGTCGACGACTTCTTTTTTGCTCGAGGTTGCTTTGCGCTGCTGCTGCTTGATCCCATGTGTACGCTCCCTTATCGTGCTGTAACAAAAAAACTCCGACCATCCGACGCTGACATATGAACCTCCGCCCTTGGCCGTGCCGGTGACCTTTTCGCCTGCGATGAGACGCCAACCGCTCCCGGAGGCACGCAACCTAACGTCGACGCTGCCACGCAATTGCCAACCACGCAGTCGAAGAAGTGATTGTCCTGGTTCGGTTTCGCCGACCACTCGATCATCGTCCTGCCGTTGGACTCCACCGCCTGACCGTACTCGGCATGCAACTGATCCCAGAGCACTTGGTGGGTTGACGCCTTGAATACCGTCATCGCGCCGGGGTCTCCGACCGGAACTCTCCATCGCTCGACGGAGAAGGACTTCCAGAAGTTCGTTTCGTAGAGCAAATGCCTTTGGCGCCTCGGCGTCGACTTAATCCGTGGGATTCTCCAATTGCTTCCAACGAGATCCCCTGTTTTTCTGGGACCTTCGTTAAATGGCCTCTTGGTAACGCGAAATCCCTGGCCATGCGACGGGTACCAGATATTTTTGCCTCGCTCCCGACAGACTCGGTACACGACGTCGGTCGTCTCTCCCCAGTTAGCGTCAATAATACCGCGATCGAGATCGATATCGTGCGACGACTCGATCTTGTCCATTAGCTTATTTAGCGCCGAATACAACGCCCCCTCCATCCCTGCCCCCGGCGATGCCATCAGCATCGTCCTCTTGATGTCGCTTAACGTGTAGTATTTCCTTCTCTGATCTGGCCACGTTCCGTAGTCCGAGATGTGGCCGGTGCAGTCCTGCGCCCACGCCATCTCCACGTAGTACAGCGCCTTTTTTTGTACGTCGATCATCGCGGTTCGATAAACCGCCCATTCGGGGACGACCCCCCTCCGCAGCGGTATCTGGCGCGTATCGTCTAACTCACTCGCCTTTGGCAGTCCTGACTCGTCGCCAATCCTTTCGATTGGCTTGTTTTGGTATTCGCTAGCAAAGGTATTCGGGTTTCGGTAATGTCTCTCCATCGCAGACTCCAACGCCGACACGTAGCCATCGCGGCAACGATCCTCCCAGTATACCGACGCACCAGCGTCCATTTTTTTCCTATTCTTTTTGTAGAATTCGTGCGCCTTCGTCAGTGGGATCCGGTCGATTTTTGCCTGCCGAACCAGGTCGTACCACGTATCCCATTTTTCTGTATCCGTTGGCCAGGACTCGATCATGGAAACGCGAATACCGTTCCAGTCGGGATGTCGCTCCTGGTCGAGATATTGGTCTGCGAGATCGTCCGGATAGATTACGGTCGCGGTCATCACGGCAGACATGTTTTTTCCGGGACCTGCCATGCCCAAAATGTCCCCCTCTATTATATCTGACCGCTCTTCGACCTGAGACGGTGACTTGGCGGACTTCCGGGTCTGGGGGTCGTCGATAATCGCGAAGTCGGGACGCATATTCTCAAGTAATGGTCCTCTCGCCGCCGCCCCAGTGATCGTACCACAAGCCAGGGCGCATCCGCTGTTTCCTCGCTTTTGGAAATCATCAATGACAGGGAACCTGATCCCGGAGCCGCCCCAGATTAGCCCAGTAGAGACGCCTTGGTACGTCTGGAAGTTAGCCCTTTGCGCGATCCCTTCGCATTGCCAGACAGGTTCCGCGATTTCCGGAAAATCGCCATAAATCATGTCATTCGTAAGGAAATCCTTCTTTATTGATTCGATGTGCTGCCGCGCCTTGGTTGCTTCGGCAGCGAATAGCATGGCGTACTGTCGGTGACCATACAATGCCGACCATTGGATTGCTCGGCGAGCTACGGAGGTCTTTCCGGAGCCTCTCGGGTAGACCAGCAACTGCTGAACCCCCTCGAGCACCGCCGCCTGGATTGTTTCGATCAGTAACACGTGCGACTCCGACCAGTCGAGGCCGAAGTCTCTGGCATGGTACGTTTCCAGGTACTTCCGCAAGTTAAACTGGCATCGCTTCCGTCGCGATTTATTTGCGATCGGTCGCTGGCACTGGACGTAGATATCTCGCTGCGCAGTCCTGGCGAGCCGCCTGCTCTTCAAGACGGTGGTGCGTCTCTTTTTGATATCTTTGGCTGGCAGTTGCTCTCCTCCGAGAGAGATCGCGGCCTGGGTGATTTTGGCAACTTAGGCGGTCTGGACGATT